>TARA_R100001163_G_C5068450_1_pt1 | contig 17066 bp, 16 predicted proteins | sample TARA_R100001163 | Tara Oceans TARA_R100001163 (sample SAMEA2621285) | marine metagenome | biome: marine biome (ENVO:00000447); feature: deep chlorophyll maximum layer (ENVO:xxxxxxxx); material: "saline water (ENVO:00002010), including plankton (ENVO:xxxxxxxx)" | depth 120 m
TCATGCACTCACCTTCCCAGCCCTCATGCTACTGGCTACAATCAAGAATGCTTCTTTGTGTGATATCCCTATTCTCTCGTTTGCTTCATCACAGTATTTCTTGCACTCGTCAGGTGTCGTTCCCCAGTAGTAAGGCAATGCCCCTTCCCCCTGTCCTCGACATGGATTATGACCTGCCTTATTCTCAAACACAATTGAAGGAATGTAATGAGTCACTCCATCAATCACATCATACTCTCCAGCATACCAATACACGAATCTATCTGACCATACATTTCCACTCAATCAATCATCTCCTCGTTTATTCTCATCAATGCTTCTTTTGCATCCGCAATCACTTCGTCAGTCAGTTGTATTTTGTTGATGGCGAGAATGAACTTTAGTAAGTCGTTCTCAGCAACCACATCCTCAAAGTCCTTGATTGGACTGATATGGTTAGTCAGTTCCCATTCATTCAACCGCATTACCTCATTTGCAAAGTCATCTTTATCCCAAGCATCCATCGTTATTTGCATTCTATATGTCGTCTTGTCTGTCATGTTCTCGTTCCTCTTTGAATCAAAACTGATTCTCCCACCGTTATCAATGATTTGTATTTCTCAATATCATAACTTACTCAGATATTCTTCACAAAGTTCCCTGATTGCTCTGAGTGTTTCAGTGAATGCTCGATTCCAATTATCCTCTCCAGCATCTATCACTTCGGGATAATCCATCCTGACGATTGAGAGAACAGATACGGCATCCACTGGTTGCAAATCATGGAACTGCTTTGATGATTCATACACTTCGACATGAACCTTGTTGAGTTGCTTAGATGCCTCATTCAAATCTCCACTGATATATGCGTTCAAAGATGCTCTCAGAACATCTGTAAGTTCTCCCTCATTCATTGCCGACACGCTCCGCAGTCCATGCACCGTTCAACTGGTGATGGATGTATTTGCGATAGTGTTCATAGCATAGTCCAGCCTTGTATATCTCGTCACTACAATTGATGCCACTACACTGCTTCATCTTCTCACTCTCCATAGCCAACTACTACCTTCCTTGTGACCGATGTATTTCGGGTTCCTACGCAATAGTGGATTGAGTTCTGCGATGCTCAGGTTCAGGCGTTTGTGTTGCTTCAACGACCGACCATTTGCGAACCTTGCACCAGTCAGTATTTCCTGAGATGAGCAGGGCTGATTCTGTAAGATGAAATCGAAGATGACTTTATCTCGTTGACTGTTATCTCTCCGAGCCATATTCAACAATGGTTATTCCCACCATTATGAATGGTTCATCTTCTTACGATGTAGCATATCAAAATACATTCTTCTTTTTGCATCGGGGTAGGCAAAACATTCCCATAAGAAATGATGATGCCTCAAGTCGTATCTGAGAATAGTATCTCTGCAATATGGACATTCCATAGTCATAGAATCAACGAGCGTTTCGACTACAATAGGTGCATCTGATTCCAACATATTCACTAACTCCAAAGCGGGAATCTTTGAAGGAGAAATCGGGGTTCATTAGTGTTGCTTAACTTTCATTGTCTTTCGGAAAAGAGCCATCTGAAATCGACCTGAATAACTCTCCAAATCTATGCCTTCAAAATCCCATTGCGAGAGTAGTTTGTCGAACTTAGAATACCAACCCTCTGTTGGATTGATTGACACGATGATGTATTCGATTTTATTCAGAAGATGTCCGAGTGATTTCAGAACTGCAAGATTTTTTTCTCCACCATCCAAACCGAGAAGTAGCGTGTCGATATCGACACCTTCGTTTTCTTCCCACCACGAATCCATCCGAACCTCAGTGCAATCCATATCCACGAATCTGATATTCTGCTCAGGTCTGAGTTTTGCATCGAGTGTGTTTGTATTGATACCTGACCAATTATCTGAATGGAAACAAACAACACGACTTCCGAAGTAGTCACGAATCTCAATAGGGTCATGGAAACTCTTGATAGAAACCTGCATAATGAGGTCTATTTCATGATGCTGAACTCGGTCAAGGAAGTTCAGATAAGCCCTGCAATCAACCACTATATCTCTCCATCAGTTGAGGGCTTATCTGAGTTTTGACCACGCCTATCAAGAAAACAAAAGACACAATAACCACTTGCCTCAATGTAATATCCGAAATGGCTCGCAGAAACCATCTCGTAAGAATGAGAATTGCTACCGTATTGGCCGATGGAGAATGGAAATCCATTGATGAAATTAAGGAACAGTTCATCCATCACGGATGGAGTTTTCACAACAAGGCTCAACTCGCTCAACTCTGTCGCATGACTACTGGTATTCAGGTTAGGAAGATTGGAGTGAAATCTCACATACAATACAGGATGGAAAGTCGCCCTGCATTTGCAAAGTTCATGGGTATAGAAGCGTAGTGATACAAGAGTTCTCATCCCCTATGTCGGATGATAGATTCCAGTATCTCTTGCCTTCACTCATTCTTCTTCATCAGCCTGTGCTTCTTGCTCAACGAACATAGCCTTGCCACCATCGACAAGTGCTTGATTCCTGATTTGGATTTGTTGATTGACTTCGGCCATTTTGTTGTTGAGTCCGAGAAGTAAATTGGTCACATCATTCTTGAAAGATTCAAGCAGTTGGATATACACCAATCTATCTCCAGCAACCAATGAAAGTAGTTGGGCATCGGTCATCATTTCTGTATCTTCTTGGGGGGCTTCATCAGACATTGTATATTCACCACTAAATCCGGTATTTGATTGATTCGCCAATCAAGCGTCAACTGCACCACTAAACTCAGTTTGAGTCTTGAGCCACTTGTATGATTCAGCAACGACATTCGACATATCTGTTGCTTCCATATCCAAAGGCATTCGGTAAGTTCCACCACCAATCGGGGGCTTGCCTGATTCACAATCTGCTTTGGACACAAATGTTTCAATTGCACCAGTGACGAAATATGTCTTGGTGGGTGTTTCACCACTGTCGGGGTCGACAGGCGAAAGTTCGATTTCAACTGCACATCTTTTGATTCTCCAATATGCATCAGCACAGGTCAATCCGTAGGGGGTTTCGTAGGATAGTTTCAGAGCCATTATATCAAATCCCTTGTGTTGCGGTTTATTTGTGTATCTCACACCATCCAAGACGGCTTGGTAGGAAAGTCAGGATTGAATGGGTCAGAACTCTGTGGGGCATCTCTCAATGCTTGGCGATAGGTTGTGAGTTCTGTCTGCCTTTCTGCACTGAGAGAATTGTATCTATCAACCGACATCCAAAGGTCTGTTTCTTCTAACAACGGTGTTCTGATTTGTCTGAGCATTTCTCTTGCTTCATCTTCTGATAGAACTCTTGTCTGAGTTCTATTTCCTTCTGCATCAATTACTTCTTCCATAAACCATTCAACCATATTCATCACGCCTTCCAGTTTGAACTTCCACTAATTATCGAATAATCGAATGCGATTCTCGGTAGGTAATTAGTCTGAGAAGATACCCACCTGTTTGTCGAACTCGACACGGTGAAGTCTGATGGGAAGGAAGTTTGACTTCCCGCATTCCAGTAAAGATGATTGTTGAAGTTGATAGTTCCAGCATATTGCAATGCCATAACATCGCTTCTCGATACTGCACCCATCGTCACCCCACCACCATTCGATGTTGAAGCATTGAGATAACCAAGCCAATACCATGTGTTTTCGGTGAGGGTTATCTGACTGCTTCCATCAGTTGCATAGATGCTTGCCAATGTGTTGCCCCAAGCACTCGTTGGAACCCATTGGTATGTCGAAGATAACTTTGTCTTGGGCCATCCGGCTGAGTCTGCTTCGTATAGTGCGATGCTCCATTCATCAGTTCCCTGAGTTGGTAATTCATTCGTTGCTCTTAGAACAATTCTATTGAGAGTTCCACCTGACCCACTGTATAGTGGAATAAAGTGAATCTTCTGAGCGAAATAGAACGGATTGTTTGCTTGGAATGAGTTGCTTCCAACAGTGGGTTGAGGGGGCATGAAAGTTCCATTTGTTGCAGTGCTATTTCCACTGTTCTTGAATACCAGTGGATTGAATGTTGCACCACCACCACCACCTGCATCTCCGAAACTCAGAGTTCCGCTTCCATCAGTTTTCAGGACTTGACCTGATGTTCCATCTGATGCTGGGAATGAGTAGGCATCGTTGAACTTGATGTTCCCACTACTATTTCCTTCAATCCATTTCACATGGGCTGAACCACCTGAGTTTGAACCCCATATTCTCAACTCTTGGTTGACGGTTGCAGAACTCGCAACAGTCGATGCACCGATGATGACATTTCCATAACCACTCGTCACATTCCAAGCGGCATCTCCACCAATGAATGTGTTGCGATTTCCAGTGGCTTGACGACCTGCACTTGCACCAACATAAGTTCCCTTATTTCCAGTCGCACCCTTACCTGCCCAGTAGCCTATCGCAGTCACTCCGTATGCTGAACCCGCATCTCCCAATGCCTCGTAGCCAAAGGCCGCACTTGAGTTAGTTCCACCAACTGCCCTTCCCGCATTGTAGCCAACCGCAGTCATCTCAGTTCCAGTAGTCGCAGTCATACCTGCCTGATACCCAATGAAAGTTGCACCAGTCATAGTGGTGATTGCCGTTCCAGCATTGTGTCCAATTAGGGTCACTCCATCAGCACTGGTCAAAGCATCTCCAGTGTAATTTCCAAGTGCTACATTGTATTCTCCACCAGCGATTGCACCACCAAGAGAATCATAACCAATAGCGATGTTATCGTTCTCCGTATCTTGGCCGTCAAGACTCTGTGTTCCGATTGCGATATTTCTCAAGCCTGTGGTCGTGTTCAAGTTTGCATTCTTGCCTATCGCTATGTTATCAGAACCACTCTCCAATTCTCTATGTGCAAAGCCACCGATTCCGATATTGTTGTCGCCGGAAGTTATGTCATAGCCAACGAAACTTCCTATGGCGATATTGTAATTTGCTCCACTTAGATTACTACTCGATAGAGCCATCGAACCTACCGCTACATTGTGAGATTCTGTGGTGACTGCATACCCTGCTGATTCACCGATGAATACTGAACCTGCTCCGGTTGTCAATTGCTCTCCAGCACTTGCTCCAATCATAACCGTGTTCGTAGCCCCAGTCAATGCTCGACCTGCTTGGTTTCCGATAGCAACCGCCTGTGCTACACCTGTTGCATTCTCCATCGCTTTGTGTCCGATTGCTACTCCCTTGTATGCAGTCGTGACTGACTTGGCGGCATTGGTTCCAATGGCGACCATGTTTGAACCCGAAGTGATTGAAGAAAGAACATCCTTTCCAATACCGACATTCCCATTTGCATTATTCAGAGTTCCATGTGGGGGAGCCGCACCATCAGGAGATATGAGAATGCTATCTGTGAAGTTGGTGATATTGCTGATTACATCTGTTAGTTCATTGAGTGTGGAAGCACCACCACCTGCATCAGAAAAGGTTAGAGTTCCACTTCCATTCGTAGTAAGAACCTGACCATTACTTCCATCTGCGGTTGGGAATGTGTATGCTTCGTTGAATGTGATAGCACCTGCCGATGTTCCATGAATCCATCTCGTTCTTCCTATTCCATCGAAGTTGGAAATCATCAACTCTCTGTTGTTGTCGTTAGTGGTTCCTGAGCCACCATCGTTTCCGATGATTACCTTGCCCCTACCTGTTGTGATATGACCTGCGGTTTGATATCCAACTATGACATTGTAATTACCTTCTGTGACTGTTGTTTGGTCTGCTCCGACAATGACATTTCCAATACCAGTTGTGACTCCACGACCTGCCTCATGTCCGATTAGAGTGTTCTTACTTCCTGTGGTGATTCCACTACCAGCCTTGTGTCCTACAAGTGTTGAACCATCAGCAGTTGTAAGAGCATCACCTGCGAAGTTTCCGACTGCTACATTCAACTCTCCACCAGCAACGGTTCCACCAAATGCCGCATAGCCGATTCCTATGTTGTCATTCTCAGTATCGGCATTGTCTAAAGCATAGTTTCCGATGGCTATATTTCTTGCTCCTGTGGTCACAATTTTGTTTGCCTCATGTCCGAGAGCGATGTTATCGAATCCTGATGTTAATGTCTTGAGTGAGTAGTTCCCAACTCCTATGTTTCTATGTCCTGTTTGGTGGGCTCCGAATACACCCTGACCTGTTTCATAACCGACAAACAGGCTATCGTCAGCACTTGTTAGATTCTGACCTGCTCGATATCCTAACCCTGTGTTCCTACTACCTGTGCTTCGATACATCGACTGGGCTCCGAAAGAAGTTAGTGTGGAAGATGTGCTTGCATACCCAGTTTCAGAACCATACAAAGTCAGGTCTCCACCTGTTGCAGTTTGAGCAACTCCAGCACCTACTATTGTGCAGTTGTATCTCGTTCCCAAAGCCCCACCAGCATTGATTCCAATTGCGACATTGTTTAGAGAACCAGTTGATGAGTCAAGTGCATTGTAGCCTATCGCAACTGTCTGTCCACCATCGGTGATTGCCTTACCAGCACCAGTTCCAATATAGACTCCCAACGAGCCTGTTGTGACTGCCGTTCCAGCACCACTTCCAAATCCTACATTGTCGTCACCGGAAGTGACTGCATCGAGTGCAGTATCACCAACTGCGACATTTCGGTTTGCACCACTGTATGCACCTGACCCTGCATTGCCAAGACTCATGTTAGTTCCTGAAACCATTGCATCTGACAATCCGTTGATTGATGTTGCACCACCTGCGGCGGCATCTTCCCAAGCAACTCCACTGCCTGTCGAAGTCAACACCTGTCCATCAGAACCTTGACCCCCTGCAATCGTCAAGTTGTTCGTGTCTAATGTTCCAACAACATCGACTGTTCCATTGGCCGCAATAGTCATCCTTGAAGTTCCAGCAGTCGAGAATCCCAAGATGTCTGTTCCACCTGAATACATTCCAGTATTGGTATCTCCGCTAAACCTGAATGCGGGTGATGATGCTGAACCATTAGACGAAGAAGTGAATCTTTGTGATAGCGTTTCACCACCAATCTCAAAATCATAGGTTAGACTACTTGATGGGTTCTTCAATATCCCAACCTTTCCATCGTTCTTAGCAACGAAAGCAGAAGTATCACTTGCTTGGTCATGGACTTCAAACACATTGCCTGTTCCTGTTTGAACTATCTTGACCAACGCAGTATCGGACTCATCAGAAATCAAGACTTGCTCAGAACCACTCGTCAAAGTCGTGGCAATCAATCCAGTCAGTGTCGGACTCGACAGGGTTTTGTTTGTCAGAGTTTGACTTCCTGTTAGAGTTGCAACCGATGAATCTATGTTGAAAGTCAGAGTTTCATTTGACGATTGGTTAGTAGTGAAATCTCCACCACCACTGAGTCCAGTTCCAGCAGTCAATGTGATTGTTGAATCATTAGGTGTCGAACCACTTGAACCATTACTGATATCTGTGATGATTCCTCTTGCGTCAACTGTGATGTTTGTGTTCGTATATGACCCAGCAGATACACTGCCTTGATTTGGAATACTGAGGGTTGCACTTCCACTCGTTGCCCCACCCGACAAACCTGCTCCAGCAACGACTGCGGTAATATCTCCTGAGCCGGAACCAAATGGTAGGTTTGAAACCAATACTTTCTTTGTTGAATTATCCGTTGAATCAACAATTGAAACATAGTCTGATGTCGAGGCAGTTGCACCCAATGCTGAGAGTTCATGAAGGTCAAGTGCTAATGATACTGCACCCGAAGTTCCACCACCACTCAGACCAACTCCGGCAGTGACTCCTGTTATGTCGCCAACTTCCATCGTAGTCCAAGAGAATGAACCATCGCCATCAGAGGTCAATGCCTGACCACTTGAACCGTTCCCACTTACATTCAATTGAGTTGCACCTATCGAATTATCTGCAACACCCAAAGTGACTCCACCTGATGTTCCCCCACCAGTCAGAGATTGACCAGCAGTCACGGCAGTGATATCACCAACATTGGTAGTATAGCCATAGGATAGAATCTTGTCTTGAATGGCGGCAGAAGTCATCAGGCTGGTATCGTTATCTGCAAATGATTCTGATGATGTTTGGAGAGAAGCCCCAGCGAACTCACTCACGGTCAATCCACTAACATTCAAAGTAGCAGAACCACTGGTTGCTCCACCTGATAATCCAGTTCCAGCAACCACCGCAGTTATGTCGCCCACATTAGTTGTGTAGCCATACGAGAGTATCTTGTCTTGGATAGCGGCAGAAGTCATGATTGTTGTATCATTATCTGCAAAGGATTCGCTACTCAATTGAACTGCGGCTGGAGCGATATTTGAGAATGCAACAGACGACAATGTTGCTAACGAACCCAAGCCAAGATTGGAGCGAGCAGATGATGCTGATGTTGCACCAGTTCCACCATCTCCAATTGCAAGAGTTCCAGTGATTGATGAAGCACCCAAGTCAACTGCAAGTTCTGTTGATTCGATAACCAATCCACCATTCGATTTCAGGTCAGTGCTGAATGTAGTTCCAGTCAGGTCAAGACCATCACCAGCAGTGTAAGTTGTGTTCGTATCTGTGGCATTGATTGTGAGTGTCGAACCCGACAGGCTTGTTGTGACATTTGTTCCACCAGCGAAAGTGATAGTTCCTGAACTTGTGACGGCGGCAGAACCACTATCTCCAGCAAACCCAACTGAGGTCACGGTTCCAGTTGTAGTTGAGAAGTTAGCATCGTTGTTGAATCCTGATAGATTGATGTTGGCTTTCGTCAGTTTCTTCTGAGCGTTTGATGTGTCCACTACAACGAAGAAATCTCCATCTCCATCAGAAGTTGAAGTTGTTAGTTCTGATAGGTCGATTGCGATAGTTGGATTTCCTGAAACTCCAGTTCCATTTGTGATGTCGATTCCGACACCCTCTGAGATAGTTCGACCGCCCAGTAAGTTTCCATTTGCATCAGCATAAACAAGTCCACCTGTTGCACCTGATTGTTGGATTGCTCCAGCAATCAAATCCGCATTTGAATACCCACCGTTTGTTGGGTCAACTGTGGTAGCCGAACTCAGGTCTTGAGTGGTTGTGAAAAGTCTGAACTTCCCAGCACTCGCATCTCTCAAAAGTCCTGAGTAGTATGTGTTGGTATCGACATACTTTCCAACGATTCCCAAATCAATACTATTGGCTGAGTTGTTATCTCCGACAACTACGATTGGGTCATCGACTGTGAGAGTCTGAGTATTGATACTTGTAGTCGTTCCATTGACGGTGAGGTTTTGAGTAATAGTCACACTTCCATCAAACTGACCACTTCCAGCGACAGTCAACAGACCACCATCAAAGGTTAGACTTGCCTCTGCATTCATTGCGTCAGTTCCAGTTGCAGTTAGGATTCTGTTGTTGGCTCCGTTAGCCATGAAGTCAGACACATCCACACTGAATGTAGTTCCACTCAAATCTAATCCTGAGCCAGCAGAATAGTTTGTGTCCGTTGAAGCGATTGTAAGCGTGTCTGAGCCAGCAGTGGTAGTCAAGGTCACATTACTACCTGCGGCGACCGTGAGCGTGTCTGAGTTGCTATCTGCAACGATATTATCCTGACCACTCACTGCTATTGTCTTGAATATGTTTTGAGATGAACCTAAGTCGGTGTTTGCGAATGTAGTTCCAGTCAACCCAAGACCAGTTCCAGCAGAGTAAGTTGTATTGGTTGAAGCAATCGTCAATGTGTCTGTTCCAGCATTTGTTGTCAGAGTCACATTGCTACCTTCTGCAAGAGTCAATGTGTCTGAGTTCGTATCGGCCACGATATTGTCTTGACCACTAACTGCGATTGTCTTGAAGATATTCTGAGATGAACCCAAATCTGTGTTGGTGAAAGTGACTGCCCCTGTCGAACCCGACACAGACAATCCTGTGCCAGCAACCGCAGAAGTCACGCCAGTATTGGAAATTGTGACTGCACCAGTCGCACCTGAAACTGAGATTCCTGAACCAGCAACATTCGATGTGACTCCAGTGTTTGCTAATGTGATGGAACCACTACTTGTGATTGGACTTCCTGAAACTGATAATCCAGTTCCACCTGTGATACCAACACTGGTCACTGTTCCAGCAGTTCCAGCGAGAGTGATTGTATCTCCGGTTTCACTGATTGTGATGTTGCTACCTGCCGCTAATGTGACTGATGATGTTCCACTACCTGAGCCACCTGCGGTCAAGTCTATCTTAGCACCTGAACCCGATGTCGAACTCGACAAGGCGTATGTGGTGTTTGTATCTGTGCTGGAGATTGTGAGTTCGGTTCCTGATGTTCTTGCAATTGAAGTTGCACCACTACCAGTCAAAGTCACATTGTCATTGGTTCCATCTGTTCCTGTTAATCTGAGATTTGTTGTCGATGCTGGAACCGCTAAATCGTAAGTTGTGTTTGCATCTGTCGAAGTGATGTTCACCCACTTTCCTGAACTGCTATTGTATTGCAGAGTTTGTTGGTTTTGCAGACTGGTGATATTCACATCTGTTAGTTCGTTTATTGCGGAAGCACCTGCACCGCCTTTAGACACATACCAAGTGTTAGTTGCGGTCTTGAATAAGTCACCAGTTTCTTTGGAGTCGATGTTGGTTTCGATAGAACTCAAAGTGACTCCTGTATCACCAACCAATGTGACTACTCCAGCACCCAAATTGATGAACGGGATTCTCGTTAGACTGACTGGATAACCGACATTTGCATTGGTTGGAATTGTGACTGTGATTGCAGATGCAGAATTGAATCTGAGAATCTTTCCTTCATCTGCCCTGACCAAAGTGTAGTTGCCTGTGATGTCCGATACTGGTCGAACATCAACTGCCCTTCCACCAGCAGTGGAACCATCTCCAACGAACAGTGCTTGGCTCGTTGTATCTTTGACGAGTTGCTCCGCATCGAGAGTCACTGAAAGTCGGTCAGTTTGAGTGCCTGAAATTAGATTTTCATTACTGGTTCGGGGCATACGCTAACCTCAATGTGGTTAAGAGCATGAAAAGGGGTTATTGGCTATATCCCACCATTCCAAACTTCCCATGCCTCTCCATTACCGTGAACGAACTCCAAGACAATTCCCGAATGAGTAGTATCTTGAGCAACGAGATTTGGAGAAACTAAACACTCGATGAATCTCAATGGGTCGTTGCATTGGTTGCCTTCAACCTGAATGATTCGACCATCGAGTTCGATAGTCCAACGGGATTCGGTCTGAACCATATTGACCAACTCTCTCATGTGCTTGTCGAACCCGACAAGGCGAATCATGTCATCTCCAATTTTCTGAGTCCAAGTAATCATCAAATCAACATCCCAATTTTTTTGAGAACCCAAGTCCAAAACCGATTGAACTCGATTCCGATATTTTCTGTTTCGTCAGTCATCTCCAGTCCTCAGAAAATCTGTTGTTGTCGAAATCCATCCTGTCGAGTTCGACAGGTATCTCAAGTCCGTGTTGGATTTTCTGAAAAATATCTTCAATCAAAACAAGTGGATTGTAATTACAACCTGCACCAACTCTGACTTTGCCCTGACCTTCGTAGCCTGAGAATGAGAATATCCAATGGGATGAACCAGTCGATACACGAATCAAATCTTCACCGAACTCATCCTGACCAATCAATTGTCGATTATTCAGGATATCAACTGACCACAGGATTTGACTCACGAATGGACACAATGCGTTCCGGCTATTGACCGTTGTTAGCAGAAGTGGGGGTGTAATGGAACTCTAAACACCTGAATCCGATACCAATAGAGCCAATCTGAGCCACTCTTTTGCATTTGGGGTCAATACCTACCAGCGAGTAATTAGACACGCTCTATGGCGTTTTATTGATATCTGTATCACCATTGGGCATTCCATTTGCCTCAATATCTGCGTTAATCAGATTCGTGAATACCTGTCCAGCAGACAATCCATGTGATTTCCAAGCCTGAACATAGTTGATACAATCATCACTCAACATAACTGTGATTTGTTTCTTGGTGCTTCTTTTCTTCTGAGTGACTCCAACTGCTTTCTCAGCATCAGCAAGTGTGATGTCCTTGTTGATTGAGAATGCCTTTGTGAATCTCTCATTCCCATGATGGTTAGTTCCGTTCCTACCCAAGACCTCAGTGACTATCACATCATCATAATCTCTTGCGAGTTGATTCATGATGTAGGCAATCTGCTTGGGTGTCTTTCCTCTCATCGAGATTGGAAGTTTCTCATCCTCTCGGATATACCCAACAATATCGGTTGGCTTCATCGCCTGATTATGGTGTTCACTACCATTGAAAATTGCTCTTACTATTGCTTGCCTTAGACTCTTTGTAATTCTCTTTGTCATTCTTCCTCAACTCCTTTATTCACTAAATGTGGAAACTCGATTTCTCCCTTTCTGCACTGGGGGCATTGTGCAGTATCTTCTCGGTTGGTATCACTGCACTTAACTATAACCTTCACATTGCATTGAGGACACCTGAAATAGTCCGAATACGATGCGTAGCCACCACCAGTTTTGTCGATGATTTGAATGCCTCGATAATCCAAGTGAGATGGAATCCAAACTGAACCATCTTGCTTGATTGTTCCAGTGGTGGAAATTGTGTGAGTTGAACATATCCTGTCGGCACAGACAGACATGAAAAAGTCATGAGATTCGTTCCCACGATTTCTGAACATCTCCTGACAGTTTCCAACCACAGAGAACTTCTTCTTTGGAGAATGACCAACACTCATCAAATCATACACTCCATTAGCACCAAGAACTCCTTTGAAAACAAAAGCATCTGATTCGGCCATAGTCAGCCAAACAACATCTCCAAATTGAAATGCCTCATTTGTGATTTTGTAATTCTTATGGGTTATCAAATCCTTACTCATGACAAAAATAGCAGGGCTGAATAAGTTCTCAATCCAGTGTTGGTTAATCACACTTCCAACAGAGTGAAGTATTGTCTTGTGTAGTTCAACACAGAGTTTCGCTTTGGTAGCACCGACAGTCGTTCTTGCCCACTCTTTATTGAGTTCCCCAATTTTCTCAAACTGGTCAGAGGCAATTTCTGTGTTGAGAGCAACCATGAAAATACTATCATCCTCTTGATGAAGAATCATGAATGCTGGATATGAATGTGCATTGACATCGCTGGTGGGAAGGACTTTGGTATTCTTTGGTTTGATGTTCTTGTCGTGTGGAGTCTTAACTGCGTATGCGTCACCACTCTTGATGAGAACTTCTTCAACCCAATTGTCGTAATATGTAGCATCATTACAGGACTGTTTCAAAGCCTTGAGTTGGTTTCGGAAATTGTGAGTAATTTTTGGATTGCTGGATAACCATGTCGAAGCCGACACAGGAGAGTCCGAGATTTGATTTTGAGATGGTTGCCAATCTGAATTGATTGGTAATTCAGCCCAATCAAAATACTGAGGCTCTCTGACCATGCAACGAGATGGGAAATTAGATTTCTCCCATTCTAATTTCAGAGTTGATGACATTTGATTCCCCCCATAATTCTCCTTTGCCGTTTCCGCCCCCTCAGACCTATGCTCTTGGCACGATTTTCTTTAGCATGGGTCTGAGTAGGGGCATAGCCTCTTTCGCTATCTGTGACTCGTCAGAGATAGTCAGAGCGTTAGGGTAGTATGCAGATGTGTCCTGACCTGCAATTCCAATTCCAAGAAGTCCGATTTTCTTGTCTGCACCATTTGTGACTTTGGTTAGGTGTGAGCGAGCAGACTCACCTGCTGGAGCCTCACCTGCTGGAGCCCCGTCAGAGATGACGATTAGAAGGCGACTACCCTTCATGGTAGCGAGCCTGTCTAAGCACCACTGAACTGCGTAGCCGTCAGAGTTGTTGTAGCCAGTGAAAGGTGCGGCGATGGTAGCCTTGTCGAGTGTGGAAGTTCCAGCACTGGAGAAGGACTTGCGAACCCTCATGGATGTTCCGTGATATGTGTTGAAGTCAACAACCTCGTAGTTGATTCCGATGTTGCGGAAAACCTCTGAGAAAACAACCGCAGAGTTAGATGCGTCTTGGGCTCTGCTTCCACTGCCCATTGAGCCTGATGCGTCAATGAGAATGATAGCGTTTCCAGTGACCTCGTTCTGCCCTGCTTTCTTGCGGTAAATCTTCTGAGTGTCGTTGCCTGAGACTCCTAACTTCCATACCTGCTTTGGGTCAAGGAATCCTTGCTTCTCGTAGTTGCTCCATGATGGGTCAAGACCCTTCAATCTCCTCATCATCTCGGATGTGATTTTCTTGATGACTCTGCGGTTCTTCTTGACTACTGCATTGTAGGTAGTTGCGTGTCTCTTGATTTGAGCATCTCTGTTTAGGAAGTCCTTTGCACCAGCGATGACTTCGATTCTGTGTCCGTCATCAGTCATCATGGTTCCCTCATCAACCATGTCGGTCTTACCCTTGATTGAAGCCACTTCTTGCCTTGCACCAGTAGTGTCTCCGTTGTCGATGTCGTGAGCAGTCTGAACTATCTCATCCAACTCTCCGGCTACCTTGTCGATTAGTTCTGACCATACTTCCTCAAACTGACCGGAAGTCACTGTGTCTCCACCGACATTTCCATCCTCAGTGTCGACCTCTCCAGCATCGCCAGTTCCATCTCCATCTGTGGAATCTCCATCTGTGGAATCTCCATCTGTGGAATCTCCATCGCCGTCTGAATCGCCGTCTGAACCTGCTCCACCTTCGGTGTCGGAATCGACATCTGAATCGCCAGCATCGCCATCTCCAGTGGAGTCGCCGGACTCATCACCGGACTCATCACCGGACTCATCTCCAGCACCGCTACCGGACTCATCACCGGACTCGTCTGAGGACTCGTCTGAGGACTCGTTTCCAGCAGAGGAATCTTGAGGCTCGGTTGGCTCTTGCTCCTTCATGTCGGAGAACCTTGACCTGCTTGCTTGCTCAGGGTTGCGACCCTGCCTCTGTTGTTGCTCAGATGCTCTCTCGATGTCGTCAGCAGATAGGTCGTCATCGGACATACCATCGAAGTCGTTATCGTAGTCTGAACCTGAGTCCTCATCGTCATCAGGGAATGCCTCTCTGTATGCCTTGAGAAGTCGTGTTGCTTGGTTGATTACATCAGTGGTTGATGGTTGCTTGATTGCATTCATCATCAACTTCCTGTTGTCGTTCATGAACTCGATAACTCTCTCGTTGGTGAACCAGTGTGGCTGGTGTGCAATTGCCTCAGTCATCATGGCTACCATTGCCTGTTGCTTGAGTGGGGATTCGTCAGTGGTCTGCTCTCGGTGTTGAGCCATGAATACCTCATGAGTGAATTGCATCTGCTTTGCACTGCCCTTCCAGTCCTGACCGAACAGATGGTTGATGCGAGCATCCTCAAGCAGATTGACGAACTTGTGTAGTAGTTGGTCAACCTCATACTTCTTCATTGGCTTGATGACCTTTCTCTCCCAAGCCACGAAGTCAGTGTATCTGTGGTGAGCATTCTCATGAGCAAGGATTGCAAGTTGCATGATGTAGTTGGTTGCATCATTGTCGTGCATCGACTCAGGTATTTGGATGACCTTTCCATCGGTGCAAGCATTTCCTGTTAGCACTACTCTCTCGACCTTAGAGCCGAATCCTTGTAGTTCTCCCGACATAACCTTTGAGATTCGGTGGAATCTCGCCGCTTTTGCGGAGTTTAGTGCCTGTCGGCTTGGGGCGTTTGTGTTGTTGGCTGGTGTGTTCATGCCCCTACGGGGCTTGTCTCCCCTATTAAGCCGTTCGATGTGAAGGGCAGTTTTAGTCAGAGTTTAGCGACCTTTCTGAATACATCGTTATTTTCACCATCTTTTCCTGAACGGAACAGGCTCGCAGTGCATCGTTCTTAGGGTTGAGAGGTAGTCCTTGAAAATCTGAGATAATCCAGCGTGATTCCATATCTCGGATTGCATCTGAATCGCAGTGATAATGTCCTCAGTTTTGGCATGATTGTATTCGGCCATTTTGATGAGTCCAGTTGGATTGTTTTTCATCTCATTTCCAGTCCAGTTCCCACTGAGAATTGCTTTGTTTTCATCAACTCCAATCAGATTCTTTTGTCGTGTTTCTTCCTCACATCTGAATCCGACTGGACTGGTCAGGAAGTTATTCCATGCACTCCGCCATGAAGGAGATACATCTGCAATATGTCGAAGATGGTTCTCGTCAATTTCAGTTGTTTTGGATTTCAAAAATCTCAGCAATTGGGATGGAGATGGTGTGTCGAGTTCGACACTCAAACAGTTCTTCCTGAGTTGGAACGGAACGGATTTGAAATTATCAATCACAATCAGAACCGGAATCAATTCCAATTGGATAAAATCAGATACCAACTTCCACTCCTTCTTACCAAGTGTTTCAGCATCATCCACGATAGCAACTTTCCTACTACCATCGAGGCTGATTGTAGTCGCCTTTGAGAACGGATTCTTAGATGTGAAATCCTCAATCCATTCGGGTTCAAAACCCTCTGCTTTGGAGAAGGCAGAAGCCAGTGTCGTCTTGCCTACTCCAGCATCTCCATGAATCACAACTGAACTCGTCAATGTGGGTGAACCATCAGCCCAAGATTGTAGCCAAGATGATAGTGCAGAATACTTGGTTCTGCTTCCAATCCATTCCATCTCAATCCTGACCGAATGGAAAGTCAGTTCCTTTGATTTGCCAGCCTGAGAGTGTGGTTTGATTCCTGTCTATCTTTGGCCTTCTCAAATCAGATGCAGTTGATATTGCATTCAGGATGTTTTCGATTCTCTCCAACTTGTCTGTTAATCGCCTGACTTGATTCTCCAAATCAGCGATTCTCTGTTGCTCGTTCATGTCTATCTCGGTCGTCATAATCCAAAGTGGGTTTTCCCACCCTAATGAATATCGTAGTTAGAGGCAATTACGAATCTGACTATTCTGATACCAATGGAGCCAATCTGAGCCACTTTCTCGATTTAGAGGGCTCTGACTACCACCGAGAGCAAAACATGGCCTCAGATTGGCTCTATTTGCTCTTGTCGAACTCGACACGCTACAATCGTGGAATCGGAATTGGAAAAAA
>TARA_R100001163_G_scaffold12051_1_pt1 | contig 16931 bp, 22 predicted proteins | sample TARA_R100001163 | Tara Oceans TARA_R100001163 (sample SAMEA2621285) | marine metagenome | biome: marine biome (ENVO:00000447); feature: deep chlorophyll maximum layer (ENVO:xxxxxxxx); material: "saline water (ENVO:00002010), including plankton (ENVO:xxxxxxxx)" | depth 120 m
GCCGAAGGTTGGGGCGATAGTTCCCGAACGGCTCTGGAGGCGTTGAAAGCGGCGCTGGAAACAGTCGAAAAAAATGCAAGTGTAAAAATCAGGCCGGCTTTTTACGCGCTAACCGAGGAGCTTGCCGAAGCGTTCCGCCCCGGCCTGAAAACAGGAACGCCGCTCGATCGGAGGATGCCGATAACGCCGGGAAGGATGTACGTTGTCGGGGGAAGGCCTGGCGACGGGAAAACAACGATAACGCTGCAGGTCGCTTTGCATATTTTGAGGCATAACCCGGAAGCGGTTATCATGTTTGCAACGTGTGAAATGACCGAGGCCGAGCTTGCCTTGAAGGCGCTCTGCTGTCTTGAAGGGCGGGACTTTATCGGGCCGTTGCGTTCTGGTCAACCTGGCGCAATGCAAGACGTGATAATGGGGGCCAACACTCAGGCCCCGATTTTGGAACGTTTGCTGATAAAGCCAACCCGGTCGATCGACGACGTTTGCGCCGATTCCCACCGGTTGAGCCGTTCCCATAACTTGCAATGCGTCGTGGTTGATTATCTTTCGGCTTTTTCGGCGCCAGCTGGAACACGGGCGGAAAATCGAACGTTGGAAGTTGGCGCTGTTTCCCGGGAATGCAAAGCGTTGGCGCAAAGGTTGGGCTGTGTTGTGTTGGCGGCTTCACAACTGAACAGGGCGGCAAAGGCATCGATTAAACCCCAAGCCCACCACCTTCGAGATTCCGGTTGCATCGAGCAGGATTCAGACGCGATTCTGCTTTTATACAGGCCCGACCACGACGACGACGAAGGCAAGGCCCAACTCTTGATAGCCAAAAACCGCTGGGGCGAGCTTGGGTCAATTGAAGTTTTACCAGATTTGAAAAACCACCGTTTCGGTTGGTTGTCACCAAGGGGGGAATAATGAAAAGCGAAATGCAATGCGTTCAAAAATTGGGCCGGGCTTATTTATATTCACGGCTTCCGCAACATCACAAATTTGCGATTTCGAGTTGTGCGCCGCACGGGGAGCCGGAAGTTATAAACGCGCTTCAGGGCATCGGTTATTCGTGGAAGACGGCGCGCCAGCTTTACCTAGCGTACAAGGAACAACAACAAGCCCAAAACGAAACCTGAAAGAAAAGAGGCCGAGGCAATTTTAGCCATCGGCGGTTGTTTGCAGTCGGGGCAACTTGGGCAAGGCTCGCATTTGAAATCGCGCCTTATTTCTAGTTCCCGCTTGCAAGCAACCGCCGACTTTGCCCTTTCGGCGCTTATTAGGATTCCGTCGCATTTGGCTTTTTGGCCTTGGTCCAAAGCAACCGAAACAACACAAGGGGCGGATAATATCAGCATGGGCCGGCAACTTTCGCGAAGGCATAGGCAACCAAGCAACCAACGATCGCCCAAAGGATTAATAAAAGAACAACCAGCGTCATTCGTCGAGCAAGGCGGCCAGTTTTTCGCGGTCTTCTTTGCTATCGGTCAAAAGCTCAACCGGGGAAACGGCGACGGTTATTTCTTCTTCGATTTCGGCTTCTTTTTCTTTGTTTTTGGCTTCGGCCTCTTGCCGCGCTTTGAGTAACTCAACCTGTGCCTCTTTTCGTTGCAAGCGCCGAAGCGCAACCATGGCAAAGAACGCCGAAACGGCGCCCACGATCCCAACAAAGAAAGAGACGATTTTAGTCATTATCGCTTCGGCGGCGGCCGTAATACAAGGCCGACGCGGCGCCGGTTAGCATACCGGCCCCCACCGCATCGAAAGAACCCAAGCCAAAAGCCGAAGCAACAAATGTGGCCAAAGCCGAAGCCCAAGCCGCGCAAAGAATCAGGGCCGTTGGCGCTTTGCCGCCGGCTTTCATAAAATCAAACATTAGGAATCCGTTCAGTTTTTGTATTGTGTAACCGTAATGGGCTGGCCCGCCGTTCCTTGAGCGAAAAGGGGCGAGCCCGGATTAATAGCGGTTTCAAAAGTTGCGCCAGGCTGAAGCATAACGCCCGGCACGGTGTTGCTTGGGCCAACCCAGACCGTGTTTGATCCAACGTTGGAAATAATCACGTAATAGCCGTCGGTTGCAACGGCATCAAATCCCCCCGTCATGGCAAGGGCGGCAACGGAGGTCGAGTTGTTCCAAACTGGCCGATTAACTCGGTTAGCGTTTGTGGGGTTTGGCATGGTTTTCCTTTCTAGGGATGCGCCGATTGTTCGGCCTTATTTGTTTTCCTGAACCCATCCCGGGCCTTGTGTTATTTCCAAGGCTTCGGCGTGAGTTTTGATTTGCGTTCCGGGCGGCTCTTGTTCGGGTTGCAACTTGGCAACATATTCTGATTTATCCAAAGAAGCGCGGACGCCTAAAATTAGCTGGCTTTTGATTTCTTCGTATTTTTCGGCGTTCATAAAAGCATATCTGTTCATTGGTGCGCCGCCATTCCGGCCGCATAATCGCGGGCGATTTCGTCGGCGCTTAGAACCCTTGGGTAAACCCGCACCGTGTCTATTTTTCCATCCCAAAAAACGGTCGGCGATTTCCCAAACACAAAAGGCAAAACGCTGGCCGCATAATCAGAGGCAATCGTTGTGGACAAATGAACAACGCCGTCGCCGTAACCTTGAAGCGTTCCAGGCGTGCCCGGCGTCCACGTTAGGGAAATCATGTGCCATTTGTCGTCATTATAAGCCGGGATAACGTTGTTCGTTCTTAGGAACGGGAAGAAATCAATGTCGAGCTGATCCAAGGCGCCGGCGTTCATGTCGCGCAACTCCCAGCCCGTGTTTCCCGATCGGGTTCCCATTATGCCAACGTTTCCGGTTGCGGTGCTTTCACGAACGCACCACATAGAAATGGTCCAAGGTTGCGCTGGGTTTTGAGGGCTTCCAACTAGGAGCGTGTCCACAAAATCGACAACCCCGTCAAAATCGAAATCAACTAAAATCGAAGGGTCGGAAGGCGTCCCGTTGTTGCCGTTGGTTGTTACGTCATACCATAACGGCCCGGCGGAATATGCGCTTGCTCGCTCGAGGCGCATTGATGCGTCGCTTGTTGGGGTTGGTTGTTTTGTGTGTTTTCTTTTCATGGTTTTACCTTTGCGGAACAACAAGCGAAGTAAACCACCAATTCGGAATTGGCGACACGTTATAAATCTTGAGACGAACAAGGCCCGCCGGAAACTGAACACCGCCAACAACCTGGGTCCATTGCGCGGCGGCTCCAACAACAACGAGCGATAATTGCACGCGTGAAGGGGCCGACCATAGGCCATTTTGCCAAACACTGAATTCAACCGTGAAAGATTTCGTACCGGCGCCGGCTTGGTGGTATAAATAAAAATCGACCAACTGGTAGCCGCCGTTTATGTTCATATCCGGCATGGCCTCGCCGTTTGGCGATGCAACTTGGGGAACGTTAAGAAACGTTTCGGCTTCAGATTGACCAAAAGGGGCGCTCTTTAATACCATTGGAACCGAATGACCAACCCCAAGGGGGCGACCCCAAACGCCGCCGCGGTGGTCGTGGGCAAATTGCGGATTTTGGCCGGTTCCGGTTGGAAGCCCGTCAATCCATTCGCCCGAACCTTTGGCGACGCTTTGAATATCGGCCAAGGTTTCCCAAACGCCGCGCGCGCTATTCCCAAAGGTTTCGCTGCCGCCAATGCTAACAGGGCCAAGTTTCGACGAAGGTTGCGTCATAACGTTACCACCGCAACGTGCCAAAGGCGGGCCCAGTCATTCGAAAGCAAAGAAGACAAGGAAACCGACAACTCTTGTGGGCCGCCATTTATTGCACCGGCCGCAAACGGCCCAACGGTTATTAACTCAAGGCCAACGGCCGCTGCCGCGCTAGTTGCCGTCAAGGTTGCGCCGCCAACGGTGGCGCTAACGGTTACCGCATTTGCGGCCGATAAAGGCGACCCCTTTTCCACCAAAGCAACAACGCTAAAAGAAGCGCAAGCCGGGCTTCCCGCCGCAACGTCAAAAGGAATATGAACAACCGAACGGGCAACCGTCATGGCAACCAAGCCGGCTACCCATCCCCCTTTAGGGTCAACCGGGCTGACAAATGCGGCGTCGCTATCACACCGAAAAACCGGGGAAGCAAAACCACAAGGCCAACCGGCGAAATACTGACTGGAAGCAAAAAGGCTCTGGTCGTTTTTTCCGTCGTGGGTATGGCCTTGAGGTGTTGGCGTTGGCGTTCCAGCTGCATCAATGCAACCCGTGGTAACTTGCCAAACGTATTGCAAGGCCTCCAAACTTCGGCTCATAACGTCCGAAGATAAAGGCGCATCGGCTGCAACCAATGGGGCGGGCAAATCGTGGCGGTTTGGTGAAATCATGGGGGCAACACCATCTGGCTATTTTGAGAGGGCCAAACTTCGGCGCCAATAACCGACCACGTTTCCCCGGTTCCGTTCAAGGATGTAACCTTCAGGGCCAAATGGTATGTCCCGGGCGCGATAACGCCAAGGCCGGCCGCTATGAACCACGAATCGCCATTTGAGCGTTCAAAACCAAAAGGCGTCTGAAAACCGTTTATTTCCAACACCAAAGCATCGGCTATTGAGCCGGGAAGGTTAGCGCCGCCGCCGTTTCCACGATTGCCAAAAATTGCAACGGCGCATTCTTGGTTTGTGTAAACTTGAACGATTCCCGCCCAGACATAAAGGTAAGTCAAAGCAAAGGGAAAAGTTGAGGCCCGGCTGTCGGTATCACCAACCCGGCTCAACCCTTGCCAACGCAAAGGGGCCTGGGCGACCGTGATTCCGCTGCCCACTTTTCCGTTTGTGTGGTCGTGTGGAGCCGGAACCGTGCGCGCCCCATTGTTTGGAGCCGGGCCTACCGTAAGTTGCTCATAACTGTTCCCCACCGTTTCCCAAGCTCGCTGAAAACTGGAAGCCAAAACGGGCTGCCGTGTGCCGGCGTCTTCGGCTCGCATTTCCGGTCGTGGTGAAACAACAAGCGTACTCATAACCATTCCGAAGCGGCATCGGAGGCCGCGCCAAGGGTTTCGTTAATATCAGCAAGCCATAAATAAGCCACACGGTCTATCGGATACAACCCCGGGCGCCTATTCCCTGAAGGTGTTGGCGCTAGCTCGGCGGGCATTGTTGCCGGCGCCGACCCAAAGGTTCCGTAAGCGTTCATCGATACAACTTGACCGGGAAGCGGTGGCGCCGTTGCCGTGACATTTACGTTCACGCCAGAAACGGCCGTAATTTCGCCCGTCCACGAAACGGCGCCGGTTGCATAATCCCGGCCAGCAACTCCCCAACCGACCGCAAAGTATTCGGCTTCGTCGGCATCATTTCCGGCCAAGTCTTTCAAGGAAGAAACAAGCCGGGAAGTTGCGAAGGGTTGAAATTGCAAAGTATAAGCAACGCCGCCCAAAGCCGTGACGGCGACAACCTGGCCGGCCGGGCAAAGGTAGCCTCCTTTGTTTCCACCAACGGCCTCGGCGGTTATTTTCATTAGGCCCGATTCCAGATCGGCTTCCGTGGCCGTAACCAAACAAGCAACCGAAACACCAAGGCCCCCGGCGCTATCGGGGATGCGTGGATTTGTTACCGCCACGGTGTCGCCGATTTTTACGAGGTGTTTTGTCCAGTCGTGTTCCATAACGAAAACCGGATGGGGGGCGCCCCACCTAGAAATGACCCGGGCAAGGTTCCGGCGAATAACGCCCATGGCGTCAAGGGTTGCCGGGGCTGGATGCCAAGTTGGGGAAAACTCGATATCTTCACCGATGCTGTTTTCCGTGGTTTGGATTCCCGGCAAGTTGAACACAACGGCGTAATCTTCCGAAACAATGTCATATCCCGTTTTGAGCGAAGAACGGGCAACAATGCGGCCCGACATCCGAAGCTCTTCGGAGGCCGTCGCCTTCAGGCTTGCATCGGTTAGAACGTGGTCGCAATCCTGCAAGGAAACCGGATAAAGCACGCGGCGAACCGTTATCAGGCCGCCTTCGTCAATATCCATAAACCGGCCCAAGTAGGCCAGTTCACGTTCCACAATATCCAAAACCAACTCGCCCGGCGTTACCGTTATTTTCATATCGGGAAGGCCGCCAAGCTCGGCGAAAAATGCGGCCGTGTTGATTCTGGAAATATCAATACCAGCGCCAGTTTGGGCCGTGTCGCTTCCGGGGATAACGTCGAAAGCGCCGTTGGCGATATCGCCTTTGCGGCTTGTTAGAAGCGACAAAAACAAATTGGGCGCGGTGCTATGCAAAGGGATGCGCGGCTCGATTTCGTCGCCTTCAGCAAAATCGCCAGGCTCGGCGATTCTTCCCCAACGGTTATCCCACGGCCAGAAATACGCGTCGGGTTTATTGGCCGCGGTTAGTTTCTGGCCTTGAGCCGCACCGCGAGCCGAAAGCGAAAAAATCAGCCGATCGTTTCCAACATAGCCCATTGGGTTGAGGTGGTAGGTTCCCGGGTTTATCGAATCTTCGGCCCCCACGTTGTCGCCAACAATAACCAGCCCGTCTTCGTCCAAATCCGGTAAACCATAATCACGGCCGCTTCCGATTTTTGCCGGCCCCATGCCTCGCCCGATCGGCCGGTTGTAATAACCAAGCGCATCCTGAAGGGGAAGGTTCCAAACGCCGTCTCGGAACGTTGGGATATCGTCGCAAGCGTACAAGGCAACAAGGCGCTCGTCGCCGTTTGGGTAAACCAAAACCTCAGAAACTAAGCGCCCAATCCACCTTTGGGGGGATGCGCCCATAAGAGCGCCGGAAACGTGGCCGGTTGCGTCGGTTTTGAAATGGCCAGCGCCAACACCGCGAACAACTGTCAGCTCGTCGTGGTTTGCAAGGCTTGCGCCGCCTTGAACCAAAACCGTCTCGGCTCCAATGTGTAAATAATAAGTATAAACGCCGCGCATTGCTGCAAGCAACGCCGCCGCTTTTCCTTTGCCGATTTTGAGGATTGTTGCTTCGGGGCCAACGTCTTCAAGTAGGCGCTCTTGGATAATATAACCCGGCGCAAAGGCGCGGCGGGTTTCCAACGTGTCAGCGATTTCAACCGAAACCCCGGCAAGGCTTCGGTGGGTTGTCAAAGGGTCAAGCTCGGCCCCAACGCTTTCAAAAGACACGATCGGGAAAGAAGAAGCGCGGGCGGTGCTTAAAACGATTTGCGTTATAGCGTTTCCCGATAGCGGGTTTGAATCCCCCGAAGCAACGCGCAACTCGAGGGTTATATTATGAACCGTTCCGGCCGTTTGGCTTTCATAGGTCATAGAACATATTCCAGCGCATCGAAGTTGAACGAATAGAACGGCCAACCGTCAATTCTTCGGGTTGGGATAAACTCCGACTCCATCCCCATAACCCAAACACCGGCGGCGGTTCGAACCGTGCGGTCGAGGCTATATTGCCATTCGGCGCCGTCATTTATGTTTTCCCAAAACCGCTCAAAGGCGTCGGCGTCGTGAACAGTTGGGCCAAGGGGCGCCCCGCTATGGAAGACGCTGGCTTCGGGAACGTCGGTAAACTCAAAAGAAGTTGACAAATGCGCCGATCTTTTGACGCTAACCACGCGCCCGGAAACCGAAACAACCTGAGCGCCTTGAGTTACGCGCCTTCGAAGATAACCGCCACCAAGGGGAACGGGACTAGCCCACGTTCCAAGGGGGGCTTGTGGCGCCGTTGTGGTTTGTGCGGCGGCGGTGGTTACCCCTTGGTCGAATCCGAACAAATGCAAATCGCAAGTTGTGGCCGCGGCGCCACCGGAAACCGAGAGGGTATTGCCAACGCCAACGTCTATGGAAACGCGCCAGGTTGTGGCGTTCAAAGTTACAACCGCCGGAACACCGCCGGCAATCAACGCGGCCTGCATGGCCGCGAGCAAATCATCGGGGGCGCCGCTTCCAGAAACAACGCCGGTGCCAACCGTCCAAACAACCGTAATCGCAACACCACCAACAACGGCGTCAAACTGGATATTGCCGGGGGCGCTCAAAACTCGAAACATGCAAGGGGAAGGGGCAACGGCCATTTTTTAGGCTCCAGCAATCCGGCGATGTCGCGCCATTTTCATTCCAGAATTGATGACTTGCGAAACGCCACGGCGGTCGTAGGCAGGACCGTTGAAATTCACAATCGTTGTGCCCCCGCCGCTATCGCCTGAAGAAGCGGCCGACCGGCTTTCGCGTGTATCCGTTGGCGCCGAAGACGGAACGCTTGCCGCCCCACCGCTTCGGCCAATAGCGCCACCAACCGCACCAAGGGCAAGGCCAGCAGCAATCATTGCGCCACCTTTGGCCGATTCGGCGGAACCGGCGGAAACCTTTATAGGATCCCCGCTTGCAATACCCGCTAAGGCTTTTGCCGCCCCTTCAAGAAGGTGTTTCGTTCCCGAAGCAACCAACTGACGGCCGGCGGCGGTTGCGGCGGCATCGGCTAACCTTGCGAAACTAACCTCTCCATCGTGGGCCATTTGTTGCAAGGCGCCAATTGTTGCAGTTAGCGCCGCTATTTCCACGGCGTGGGCTTCCCGAAAGGCCGCCATTCTTTTGGCGGCCGCTTGTTCAGCTGAACGGGCGGCTTCTTCGTCGGCCTTCTTTTTGGCGTCGGCTGCATCCCACGCGGCGATTGTTTCTTCCCGCTGCAATTGCTGATTTTCTAAAAATCGCTGCCTTGCGGCCTCTTGCTTTTGGCGCTGGCGTTCTTCGAAGGCCTCGTCTTCTTTTCTCAGGGCTTGGTTGGCCTCTTCCGCCGCTTTTGATTCGGCGGCATAGCGGCTCATTATCTCGTCTTCGGTGACAGCTTGCCCCGCCGATGCGGTTGCTTGCCTGATAGCATTTTTGCCGGCCTGTACCTTCTTTTCCAGCGAATCAATCAAGCGCGTGATTTCGTTTTCGCTGTTAGCGGTCATTTCCCTTTCAACGTCGGCGCGGGCCTTGCGGATGCTTTCGTTAGATTTCTTGTGTTCGGCGTCCAGTTTATCAAAAGCCGCTCTTTCGATTTCGATTGCTTTTTTGGTTCGCTCAATAGCGGCCATTGCCCCCTTGAGTTGTGCAACCCTGCTGGCTTTCAGTTTAGCTTCTTCGTGAGCCCTAAGTTGGTCGATCAGGGCGTTGTGTCTTTTGCCTACCGCTAGGCGTTCGGCTTCGACGAACCGAGCTCGCTCGCGCACTTCCTTTTCGCGTGTTTGTGAGTTCAAAAGCGAAATCGTGACATTTGCGGCGTTGGCTTGTTGGGCCAAGTTTTGCAACGCTTCGGCTTGCTTCTTTGTTGCTTCTTCCGCCTTGCGCGCTTCTTCGGCTTCTTCGTTTATCGCTTTGGACAACAACGCAAAGCCGGCCACCGCCGCGGCGATTGCAATGCCGGCAACCCCGCCCGAGGTAAAGGTTGCAATTGCATCGGCCGCCAACAAAAAGCCGGCCGTTGCTTTTTCGCTGGCCGATTCCGCCGAAGACTGGAAAATGCGGGCCGCTTGGGTCGTTCTATCGAACGAACCCTCAATATCACGAAGGGGCATCTCTAGGCTATCTAGTCGGCCGTGTAACCCTTCACCGGGGCCAAATGCGCGGCCCAACCTTTCGCCATAGCGGTTTAATTTCTGGCTTTGGTTATCAACTGAACCGCCCAACTTTCCGAGCGATTGTTCCGCCTTTGAAACCGCCGAAGATACGCCGGAAGCATCCGCATCGATAACGATTGTCGTTCGGTCGTTAGCCATTTTTCAACCGTTCCATTTCGCTTTTGTGTTGCGAGGCCTGCGCGGCCATTTGGCCGGAAACGTATGCCTCGAGCGCGTCAAGGATGCGCGGGTTAGCGTTGGAAACTTCAGAACCGAGCCGGCCTTCAGTATGCCAAACAATGCGCCGAACCTGCGCAACCTTTATCGTTGAAGCAAGCGAACCCGGGCAACCGTTCCAAGGTTTGCCCCCTATCGTTATCGTCGGTTTTGGTTCGTTTGTTTCAAAACCGGGCAACGTGCAACCCTTCAGTCTTCGGGCCGCTTTGGGGCAACTGGAACAAGAAAAGATTTCATATTGACTCGCCCAGCCAGCAACGAAACAGGGCCCGCGCTTGTTCGGGGCTTGTCCAATGGGCGCTAATGATTGCGTTATGCACCGCCCAGAACAAGCCGTCGACAGCGACGGCCTCCACGTCTTCGGGCGAAATGCGCCCGTCGATAATGTCAAAAGATTCCCGGCCTTCGATTTCCCGAAGGCTTCGGGCGACGGTTTCGCCTGCAACTTCCAAAAGGGTTGTCTTGTAAATCCCCAACCGTTCGGCGTCCTTTGCTGCATCCTCAGAGGTTCCATTTTCTAACCTTCCCTGAATGGCTTTGACGCCGGTTGATAAAACTTCCTGACGGGAAAGAATCGATGTCCAAAAAGCGGCGGGAATAAATGTCAGCCTAACCCGCCCCTTTTCGCCTTCAAGCTCTACCCAATCAGAAACTTGGCCGGTTGCCTCAAGATCGGCGCTTTTCAACGCCGCTGCTTCAGCCATTGTTTCCCCCTTATAACAAATGAACCTTGGCGGTTGCGCTTGCAAAAATCGGGCGATAGCCGCGGCCGGTTAGGTCCAATGTGGCCAGGCCGCCTTCTTCCCCGAGAACGGTGTTTGCCTGATAACAAGGAATCTCAAGGCATACAACATTCCCCGGGGTTGTCCCGTATTGAATGAAAAGCGAAACAGTCTGCTCGCCCATAAACTCCAGCAAAGCACCGTCGCCGAAAGTTTGCGAAGAACCGGCCAAAAGGTTGGCCGTGGTTCCGTCGTGGTAAAGCCTGATATCCGCGTTGCAAGCGTTCTCAACACAAACAAAACCCTGGCGCCCGTTTGTTCCGGTTGCCGCCGTTCGGGGTTGAATATCCGTGCCTAGGTCCATCGAAGCACTAATCGCCGTGGCCTTGGCCACATCGGTTTGCGTGTAGTTACCCGCCGCATCAACTCCCCAATCGGAAGAAGGGCAAATCATAACACGAGCGCCACGGGTTGAAACCGGCCCAAGGTTCGGCGGAACAAAAGCCGTGAAAGTAGGCTCGCCCGTGATTTCGGCCGGCGTCTTCCAATCTTGCGCTTGGGCCGCCCAGGTTGCGGCAAGCAAGCCGTCTGAATCGGCGAAAGAAACCGAACCCATGCAACCCAAAACAAATCGCTCGACCCCGCTTTGGGCGAGTTGGGCGTGCATGGCAACGTGGGAACGTTCCCCGGCGGTTTGGTCGACCGCATAGGTTCGCATTCCGTACATATCGTCATTGGTTGCGGGCGCCGCGCTGAACCCGCCCGTGCCGTTAGCGGCGTGTCCTGCGACGCGGATGGTTGTTGCCCCGATTTCAACGATCGGCAAAACCTCCATCTCCCCGCTAGAGTTTACCCACCCTAAAACGTCGCCAACCTGAACGCCCATTCCGGCAACAACGCCGCCGGCAAAGTTGATAACCCAACGGGTTGAAGCGGCCGCCGCATCGGCGCCGATCGTGTTGCGAATCGTTCCCCCGGTGCTTTGCTCTAAAAGCATATCATATTGGGGCGCGGCCGTTCCGGCATTGACCCCGGTTGCGGCGCCGCCGCTTAGGTCAAGGCCGCGAACATAAAACTCGATCGACGGCGCGCCGTCGCGATTTCCTTGAACCCCGGCCGGCGTGTTTCCGTCACCACGTTGGCCTGATATTTCAATTTGGGGGCTTGTAAGCTCAACGGTTGAACCGTTGGTCATTTCCAAGTCGACGTAGGTTACGGGCGGGCTTGCGAAGTTTTCCACTTGATCCCAGGCCGGCGTTCCGGCTTGCTTCCCGATCCTGATTCGGTTGATGCGTTTCAAACTCATTTTTTAGAGATCCCTTCTTACGCGGGCGTCCAGCGTTATTTCCGTTGTTGTTTGCCCGTTGGGCAAGTTTGAAATGTTCCACGGTGCCGGCTTCAAAAGCTCCAGGCCCGTGTTTGGGTAATCGTAATTCATCCGGCAAATGGCACCAACAACGCGCTCGGCGTCATCGGTTTGGGCATCGGAATCGGCCCCGATCGATTGCTTGTTTTTTCCGCGCTCGTAAAAGATCGTGACCGTATAGTTGCGCCGAAGATATGCAATGCCCGAAGAACCGATCGCCGGCGCATCGGTTAGGCTTTCAAGGTTTCCAGCTGTGGCCTCAACCGTGAACCGGCGCCAACTGTTAGCGCCTAGCGGTTTCATTTGGTCCCATTCGGTTAGCTTGGGCGAACCCGTCACCGCTGTTTCTTTTAGGGTTTGCACAATAAGGGCCCGAACGGGGTCGGAAGGCCAACTCATCGGCTTATCCAAACTCGGCCAACGTCCGGCGCAACATCACCTTTGGGCGTTCCGTCGGCGTCCGTGTCAACCCAAGCAAGGCTGTCGATGGTGTCACGAAGGAGGGCGGTTGCTTGGGCGTTGGCTTCATCGGCCGCTTCGGCGAAATCCGGCCCCATGGCCCCGAAAACCTGCGAAGCGCAACGGGCGCAAACAACGTCCTCGAGTTGATCCCACGTTCGAAGGTTCCACCAGTCAAATTTCCAGCGTTCCATTTGGGCGACAACCAAATCTAGGGCCGTGTCCAAAGCAACCGCAAAATCGGGGTCTTCGTTTGGCCCTTGGTCGCGCAATAAGGGATAGCGCCTTGTCAGGCTTGCATATGAAGCGGGCTGCATAACGTTTGCGGAAGTGATAGCAATGCGGGATGCTTCGCGGTGTTCGTTTCCGTTTTCGTCATTTGCGATAACTTCGAAGAAATAAATGCCAGCGTCTTGTGCGCTTGTCAGAACGGCGCCAAGGGCAACCGTTACCTCTGGAACCACAACCCGGTCGCCGGTCGAAATATCAATCGGCAAAGGGTCAAACAACAGGGCGCTGGTGTTGCTTGTTCCAACTTGGAACCCGACCATGAACGAACGCTTGGTCGAAGGCACCGCAATGTTTCCGAAGTTTTGCGGTTGAATCATTAGAGTTTGCCAACCGCCGGCCAAGCTCGCAACCGTTGTCAAATCACGGTCGCCCATTTTGCTGCTGCTATTCGCTGCGGTGGTGTCCGGCGTCGCCAACACAACCCCGGCCGCGTTGCTAATCAACTCCCCGGCGGAATCGTAAAGGTTCCAGTCAAATGTTCCACCGTTGGGGCGCCCAAAGGTGCAAACATGCCGAACCGTTCCGCCTGTGCTTTTGTGGATCGTTTGAATCATTGTTTGCGCCTAAGCTCAACCATAACGGCGGCCATATTTTCGGCAAGCCGGTCTAGCTTGCCGTCCATTTGTTCCAGCCTATCCAAACGGCGAGCCTGATTAGCTAGCCGGGATTCGACAACCGGCAAACGGTTTGCAACCGTCGCCGCCTTGTTCATATCCCCCTGAACACCGCTCCCGAAAACTCCGACAACAAGCCAGGTCACGAGGTGCGCAAGATAGGGGGCCTTCCCGGCCAACCAATCAGGCTCTTCCATTTATTCGGCCTTCTTTTTAGCCGGCTTTTTCTTAGCCGGCTTCTTTTCAACCGTAACGGAAACGCGGTTCTCTTCACGCCAACCTTGGGCCTTCAGGCCTTCCAGCTCGCTTTCAGCGATCAACCGTTGCCGCCCGGATGAATGGCGAACGTAAACCAAATCGGCAGCCATTTTACAGGCTTTCGATCATGGTCAGTTGTTCCGAAATGCGTGCTGACTCCCCGACATATCCAGCCACGATATTCACACCGCCCGAACCAATCAGGACGGTTTCTTCGCTGCGAATATTGGGGTCGCGTTGCATCACGAAACCAACGGCCTCATTGATGGAGAACAGAGCGCCCTTTTTCGTGTTGCCTGAAGACAACGCCGCGCCCGTGGCCAAGCGAACCCCGGTACCGGCAGCAGCTTCAAAGCCGCTCGTGGTAACGCCGATCGACGAATAAACCGCACAGTTATAATAGCCGAACACCAAGCCGTCAGTCGGCAAGGCGGGATAAATGGCCAGGATATCTTCGCGGGTTACGTAGTTGCTGGAGCCGCGGATATCGGCACGCAAGCCGGCAACCTGGCTAGGATGAAGCACGGCGGCCAAGCCCGAATCGGCACCGAAGGGCATTGTTTTAGAGTTGTTCCCCGCTGCGATTTCAAGGGCAAGCTCTAGCGTGTGCAAATCCATCGCCGCCGGGGCGCCGCCGCCGGTGCTGCTTTGCGCCGTGTTGCGGTTGCCGTTGAACGTGTCGTCGAACGTGGCGCAAATTTGAGCGTTTGCGCGATTCTTCAAGGCCTTACCCAAGGCGCCCGAAAGATTGAGCCAATCAGGCCCTTGCTCGCTCTCCAACGCCAATCTCGTGATTTGCACCGGGGCCACCTCTTGTGGGCTGGCGTTGATCGTGGTGCCAACTGGCGTAACCGCGGCCGTTGCAAGCGCAGCGCCTTCGGTGACACCGGCGGCCGTCAAGGGGCCAAGCTCGGCAAACTCATAAGATTTGAACCCGCCGCGAAATGCGCAAAGCTCAATCAGGCTGGCCTTGTCGCCCATGTTCTGAACCAGAACGCCCGAAATTAACTCGGTAGGGATTAGGGCGGCCAGGTCGGTTGTCGTTGTTGCAGGCATTGCAAAAACTCCTTTTCATTTGTGGCCGATTCACCGGCCGTAATTGCGTTTAAGATATGCGGCCATTTCCACCTTTGACATTTTTGCGATTTCCTGCGGCGTTGCTTTCCCCCCGGGGTCAACCCTTGGGATGCGTCCGGCGCTTGGTGTCGCTCCAATGTTCCGCGGTGTTGTGGCCGCTTCCGTTTGTGGTCGCAATGATTCGGCCAAGGCTACGGCGTCTTCGAACGCTTCAAGATCAGGGTTTTCGCCAAGCCGCTGGCTTAGGTGTTCCCGTGTTTCTTCCGGCAACGATTCAAAGCGCCCGTTGACGCTTTGGCGGTGGCGATTAGAAAGGCGCTCTAACTTTTGCCGGATTTCGTGAGCTTGCGCTTCAAAGGTTGCCGCCCGTTGTTCGGCTTCCGACGCTAACTCCTGAAAACGGCCTTGGGCCTCTTTTTCGCTTCGTTCCCGTTCAGCGTTTGCCGCTTCGATTTGGGCCAGCCTTTCTTCCGCATTTCGGGCGCGTTCCAGCGCCGTGTCCCTGCGGTGAATGGCTTTGCCTAGTTCTTCGCGGCTAACAGTAGAAGACGCGGCATCCGCTGCGGCCCCGGCGGATTCCACCGCCTGCTCTTGGTTGGTCATTTCGACCTCCTTCTTTTATGGCGCCTTCATTGGCGCGTCAATGCCTCTATAAAGATTTCCGAACCCATTTGTTCTATTCTTCGGCGGCGCTTGCTTCCCTTGCGCCCAAAGCCGAACCAGGGCCGCTTCTTGTTGGTTCGCCGCATCTTTTGGGAAGGGCGCAACCCGCCGCGAGCCGGGGCGGCGTCAATAACAAAGCCAATTGTAACCTTGCGGGCGGTGGTGAAATCTTCCAACACGCCGACGTGTTTCAGCATTTCCCGGGTGAAACTCAGGTCAACGTTTCGCCCCTTGCCGCTCCCCAACTTTTCCGCACGAAACGCGGCGTAATCTTTGTTGTACGGCTTGAAGGGTCGGCCGTTTTCATCGGTGAAATGCTCCTCGGTTTCTTCCACAATAAGGCTCGCGGCCGCGTGGCCGATTGCGTTCATTTGCGTCTTCGTTAGCGCGTTGTCGAGGTAACTGAAATCGATCGACCCCTTGAGGGTTGCGCCCCACGTCATAACATCTCCTCTGCTTTTTGGATTAGTTCTTCGGAAGCATCCCGAAAGATTGTGCGGTTTTGCCGCTTTGCTTCCGCAAGGCTGATAGCCCGCAACGAATGGCGGCAACGCCAACCGCCCAAGGTGGTAACGATCGGCGGTTGTCGCCCGTCCTTTTCCCGCAACCTTCGAAGGCTTCGAAACCTTGGGTCGGTTTCGATCGCTCGCAAATCCTCAAGGCGAACCACCACGCCTTCCATAAGGCGGCAAAATGGCCGGGAAGTTTTGATAAGCGTTCCGCCGTAAACGTAAAACTCAACCCCGGCCTCGGTTGCTTGCACAACCGAAATGCGCCGAAGCAAGCCCGAAAGGGCGGTGTCCACGGCCGCCGCCGACCAATTAAGCCATTGCGAAAAGCTGGCCTCAAGGGGCGCCGAAATCCTAATGCTTGCGCGTTCAGGGCCGGCCAAAACATAAAGCAAATCTAAAACCGGCGCGTTGGTCAGGATTGCTTGTTCGACAATATCCTGAATTTGGCCCGTCATGGTAAACCACGAATTGTCCAAATGGCGCGTAAAGTTTGAGGCGAACCCCGACAAAACCGTCTCGGCGATCAGCATTTGTTCGGGGTCGTCGCCGGCCTCTAGCGCCAGCGTTTTCGCAACGTCGGCGTAAAGGTTCCGAACGTCGGTCTGAAATCCGAGCCGGTTTAGTTCGTCGGTTAGTTGTTGGCGCATTAGGGTAGCGCGGGCGAGGTTTTCCCGGTTGGGAACCAAAAACTCGTCGTCGCTGTCCAGCTGGGCAACCAGGGTCGCCATATATTGTTCAAGCCGTGAAACCGAGCGCCGAAGCGTTGCCTCAAATCTTTTTGATATTCCTTCCGGGCTTATGGCCATGCGCTAACCTTCGTCGGTTCCAACAATACCGAGCGCCGCTTCCGCTAGGCCAAGGCCGGCGGGTTGGATTTGTTGCCGGTTTTGCGCCGTGTTTTCTTTCAGGTTTTGTTGCGCTTGTTGTTCAGTGATGCCAAGCGCCCGGCTCATTGCTTGCGCTGAAGTAATCCAGTTTTTCGAAACGTCGTGGTCTAAGATTCGGCGCTGGGCTTCTTCGTCGATCGGCAGGCTTGTTGGCCCGGCCCGCCATTGCATTTTCATTTCCCAAGGCAACTCTTGCGCCCCTTCGGGCACGGCGTATGTGTTCCAAACGGCGCGTGAGATAATAAAGGCGTCCTGCTCTTCGATGCGCTCGTAACGATTCACTTGTTCGGCGCGGTGCGTTTCGGCTTCCAGGTTTTCCACCTTGAGCGCAACGCC
>TARA_R100001163_G_scaffold16834_1_pt1 | contig 16871 bp, 20 predicted proteins | sample TARA_R100001163 | Tara Oceans TARA_R100001163 (sample SAMEA2621285) | marine metagenome | biome: marine biome (ENVO:00000447); feature: deep chlorophyll maximum layer (ENVO:xxxxxxxx); material: "saline water (ENVO:00002010), including plankton (ENVO:xxxxxxxx)" | depth 120 m
TTAATTCATATCCTCCTGAACTGCCACTTGTTATCATTACTGACCACCAACCTTCATCAAAAAATGGTAAGTATATGCTTGCAGAATTACCGGCTGTTACATCAGGTATCCATTTTAGGTTAGCATATTGATAATAAGGATCTTTTATTGAACCATTATATGAACCACTTGTTAAACCTGAGCCCGTGTATTCTAATATTAAGTCAGATTTTAAAGTTGATGATTGGTATAGACTGAATAAGGATTGAGATAAATTAGTAGGTAAAATATCTTCTGCTTTAAATCTAAATTGGATAGATTCAGGCCTATTATCTGTTGACCCCCAAGCATCATTTACTTCCCAAGAGCTTGATATGTAATTTAATCCAGGACCTACTCCTAATTCATAATTAAATTGATTAAAATATAAGTCCCAATCGTTTTCATTTACTTTATCTTTACCACCGAATTCAGATATTCTAAGTATAGTATCAGGTATACCATATGATGTTATTAATGCTCGTAATCCTGAAATTGTTCCCTTTGATTTTAGTAAATATGGAATGTTGTGGTATATTCTTTTATATAATGATTTATTAACATCATCTAATGGAATTATATCATTTGAAGCAGATATTAAAGTATCAACAAATTCATATCCTGTTGGTGTTGGTAAGGATTGATATATTTCTGGGAATGGAAATAATGATCCACTAGGGGTTATACCTAAAAATGCTGTATATAATTCATCATTAGAAAAATTATTTTGGTATAATTTAACTCCAAAATCTCTAATAGCATCTGCTACCAAATCTTTAGATACACCAAAATCTAATCTATTATCAGCATTATATTTTTGAGTAATATCTTTTGTATATAACCAAACATTATCATAATACTGAGCTACCATATCAACAAATAAATCATATTGTTGATTAGCGGAATCCTCCCTTAGATATTCAGGTATTGCTTTTAATAATTGGTCAGGGTTTTGATTATCATAATTAGAAGCTGATAGTATTATTCCTCCAAAATATGATGAATTTTCATTCGCACTACCTAACCAAGTTAATGCTTGAGAACTTGTAGTTGGGTATAAAGTATAAGGTGGTTCTGTATTTGATTTAGGCCAAGAAGCACTAGAACCACTATCATAATACATAAAATATTCAAATTTATCAAAGTTTTTGATTATGTCTGATATTTTTGACTCTAATATTACTGTACTAGTTGCTGAGCTTGTTACGTTAGAAAGAGTTAAAGATTGAGAAGTGTAATTTTCTATTAATCCTACTTTATAATTAAAATTTTCTAACCTGGTTTGGACTGAACTAAAATGAATAAAGTCATTAAAATCTGTATAATCTACATTTATATCAATTGAAGATGAATTAAGTAAACTTTGAATTTGATTGAATGAACTAGTTGGGGCTCCTAATAATATATCATCTTTAGATAAATTTTGAGATGAATTATTAACTTGACCCTTTACAGGGATATTAAAATTTGGCCCAGATATTTGCTCAGAATCATTAAAAGTTATAGGGATTATAGGATATGTTACTTGAAATGCTTCTGGTTCATTTAAAGTAGTGACAATCCATAATAATGATTTTAAATCAAAATTTGATGGAAGGGGTTCATATAATTTAACTAATATTGTAGGATTATCAGTAGTTTCATTTTCTAATTTAATATTGTTAGATATTATTAAATTATTGTCTCCAAAATTAAGATAAAAATCTACAAAGTAGTTACTATCTTTTCTGAATTGGATAAACTTATTAGTTTGATCTATTATATCTGAATTTGATAAAATATTACTATCTAATCTTATTTCAGTTCTATCTGATGATATTTCTGTTATATATAAATTTGTAAATTGGTCACCTATTCTTTTTGTTAAGAAATTATAATAAGCAACATATAATCCTTGATTAAAACCTTCACTAATAATATCATCTTCAGGAGATATATTAAATTGGGATATATTATTATCTTGTGCTGCTTGTCCATCATTTAGAATTCGATAATCTTTATAATTTATATTTGAAGATATAATATTTTGATTTAAATCATAAACATAAAATTCAATATAACTTGAATTTATTAAAGATGTATCAATATCAAATTGAGATATTAAGGATATATCTTGATCTTCATATGTTTGAAGTTCAAAACTAGTAGGGTCTATATTAATAACTTCAGTCATTATTGATTAGTAGGTTGTTGGAGTGTTTTTAATTGGTCTTCTTGTATTTGTAATAATTCTTGTCTCAATTGTGTTATTTCATCTTGAAGAGCTTCAATTAATTCATTATCAGTTTCAGTATTTATATACTCACTACTTGTTTTAATTAAAAATTCATGGGAATTTGTTTCACCTAATTCATTTATTTGATAAAATAAAGTATTATACATATCAAAAAATTCTTGAACTGTTGGTTGTTCATCTATCTCTTCTTGTACAGTTTTTACACCTAATTGATTAAAAGAAGGATCAATAGTTTTAATATAATCCCTCTTATTAAAAACTCTTTTATTTAAATTTACATTTTCTGCCATTATCCATTTATAACCTTAAAATAATAATTATCATCATATACTATTGTAGAACCATTTATATTAGTTTTAATTAAAATTTGATAATATCTTTCAGGTTCTAAACCATTCATATAAATATCAAAGTAATTTCCTTCACTATCAGATGATATTTGCGTATATGTAGTATCGTAATCTATAACAAATTCGTTAGTATCCAAATCTTTTACAGCATAATATGAAGCAGTTGGTAAATAATTTACTCCTGTGAATAAAGATGATGTTGTCCATACTGGTGTTGGATATTTGGGTGCTAAATTAAATCTAAATCTATTAACACTTGAAGGAAAAAATTCGCCTGGATTTTCAGCTAGTGAAGTTGCTAGGTTAGTTGTAGTAACTATACTTTCTGAAGCTGAACCTGTTAATACACTTGAATAATCTTGCCATTTAAATTCTAATTGAGGTGGATATATAGTATTAGTGTCAACACTATAAAATTGCATTACTGGTTGAATTTGAGTATTAGTATTAAATTCAACTGAATTTTCCCATTTAGTAATGAAACCATAATTAGGTAATGATGCTGATGGGTCTACTGATAATGAACTACTATACCAATTTTCTACAATAGTTTTAACTCCTACTTTTAAATCTTTTTCACTTCTAGTATCAAATGATTGGGTAACAGCGTATAAAGTACCATCTGACCCACTATGATACCATGCTCCACCCCCTGCTGCTACATAAGTAGGATTATATGAACTTGTTACATAATGATTAGTATTGTCAGTTCCACTTGAAGACCAAGCTATAGAACCTTTAAAATTAGGTGAAAACCATATACAACCATCTGTTGTTTGAGGTACATCTAAGTATGTTCCAGTACCATTATACCAAAATTGCGCTAAAGGATGTACTGATAAATCTGTAGATTCTACTACTCCTTGAGCTGTTGCTATAAATGATCTGAAATCTACATCCCATTGTGAACCCTTAATTTTATTATTAATAACATCTTCTATTTCTTCTTGAACAAATTCAGTTAAAAATCTTGCTACTTGAGGGTTTGAATCTATAGCTATATTTAAATTTGAAATTGTAGTTATAGGGTCTATCCCTGTATTCATTTCTGGATATAATGAATATAATGTTGCGTCTTTATATGGAAATAATTTATAAACTGCCATGATTAAAATGTTGAGTTTGCTGGTAAATCTCCAGGTGCAAATGAATCTTCATATTTATTACTAGGAAGATATTGATGTACTTGATTGTTTATTATAACACCATTTTGATCTGTTATAACCCCAGTTGAACCTACATTTTGGTAAAATCCTGATGGTATATTAGAGGCTCCAGCTGTTGTTCTATTTGGACCTCCATTTGGATTAGGATTTTCTACATCTAAACTAGTTCCACCTGGTGTTTTATTAAAAATATTTTGTTGTTGAAGTTGTGTACCATTTATACCAAAATCACTGTTTGGGTTTGCTTCAATTTGGTGAGTGTCCAAATAAGTATTACTTGGTGAATAATGATGAGAATGATTATACTGTGGAAAATTGTTAGGCCCCCCTTGTGGTAGTGGGCTTTCCACATCTAAATTAGTTTGATTTAATGAATATCTTAAAAATGGTGCTAATGGCATAATTTAAATTTTTATAATGGTACTACTCTACCTTTAATATCTTGATTTGGGAATTTAACTTCAAATATTGAGGGATCCAAACTTGGATATATTACTTGATTTTGTGTTGCAGCTGAAATATCATAAGCATATTGTGAATATCCTGATGATATGCCTACTTTGTTAGTTATAATTAAGTTTTTTACTGTTTGAACTCCAGCTATATTATCTAATTTAACAAATAAATTTTTAAGTAAAATTGGTTGATTTATTTGGAAATTATCTCTTAGAAAATGTTGTTGTAAAGTTAAAATACAATTTAATATAACATCATTGTTATTAAAATTAGGTAGAACTACAATTTCAAAATCAATAGCTATATTAATAATAAAGGCATCTCTTATCTCTATATTATCCCCTATCATTCTATAATTAGATAAATAGGTTCTTAAATTCTTTTTTAAAGTATCTGAGGGTGTTTGATATTGACCTTGGGAGTTTTGTGATAAAACAAATAAATTTAAAGTTTCTATGGTTGATACTTGATCATCTGTTAATTTTGGTTTTTCAATATAAGCTTTAGATACAGATCCAAATTCTGAGGGCATACTTAAGGCTCTAACCATATAATCATCTAATGTAACTGTTCTTTGTTGAGTAGCTATTTGCATTAATGTGTTTTGTCTAATTTCAAGTGTAGTATCACCAGATGAACCACCATCAGCAGCCTTGGGGTTATTAGAAGCTAAAGTACCAAATATATAGTTTGATGTTGTTCCATTTAGATTACTATTATTAAATTGAATATTTGATGGATTTATGTTTGTTAAGACCCCACTTGCTACATTTGATCCAACACCACCTCCAGTTAAATATCTTACTGTTAAAGTAGTGCTTGAAGGTGATATACCATAAGTTTTAGTAAATAAAAAGTTTGTTGGTGAATAAGCAGTTGTTAATTTATCTTGTTCAAAAGGTAAACCTATACCTACATTATTTGGGTTGGGTGTAATTAATTCATCTATATCTTCTGGGTTCCCTGCTCCAAATTGAATTTGTAAATTGTTTTCTGATATTAAACGTGTTGCAAAACGTCTTTGAACTTTTTTTAATTGGAGTAGATAAGGAACATCACCTTCATCAACTGTATTATTAGGGTCATTAGTATTTGTGTTTTTTATTTTATCATAAACCATTTCTTGACCTAAATAATCTACTTCATTCCATGTATATCCATCACTATCTGTCACATCTAATATTCCTATAATATTATCATCAGTTATATTAATTGTAGGAAATTGTTGTGGGGCTCCAAATGTAAAAGTTTGAGTATTTATTGTTGAAGAAATTGCTTTTCTTGTTTTCTTTAGAAGATAATATTGAGGATCAGTTCCTGCTATTTGATAAATTGATACTTCAGTTGGATCTAATGAACTTGAAGATGAAAAATCACATTTATCCTTCATTAAAAATGATATGTTTGTGTTGGAATTTGATGTTACTGTAGTATTTTCTCCTATTGTCATAGTATAATCATAATCAGGAACATATTCTCCACCAACTAATTTGGATGGGACTTGTTGAAATAATTCTATAGTAGCTTGAGCAGCTCCTGTTGCTTTAGGTTTATAACCAAACATATAAGCTAACTCATATAAATTATTAGTTTGTCTTGCAAATTGAGTAAATGTTTCTTGCAATTGATTATCTAAGTAAAAAGACATTACATCACTTACATAAGCTGCCTGTTCCATAAACATCATCCCAGGTGATGTTGGAGCAAAATCATTATAAGTGTTAGGAAAATAAGTTTGTGAAAATTCAATTAATCTGGTTCTTATATCAGAAAAATCTCTATTTAAATATTTTACATCTCTATCTACAGCCATTATCCAAAGTTTATTTCTAATGTATCACTAATATTAGTGTTCATAACATTATAAGTTAATGATACTGTTATTATGTTTAAATCCTCTTGTTTTAATATTTCTAAATTACCTACAGATACATTAGGAAAAAAATCATTTAAATCATTTTGAATTCTTTCTTCTAAAAAATCTAAATTATCTGTTGTAATTTGTTCAAAAATAAAATTTCTTAAACCTCCCCCAAATGTTGGGTTAAGAGGTCTTTCACCTTCATTAGTTAAAAAATAATTTATTAAATTTGATTTAATTGCATTTTTTGTAGTATAATTAGGTTTAAATACACCAGGTGCAGAAAAAGGAAGATCTACTCCTACTGCAGCACTTTTGTTAAAGTCTATTGGGAATATTTGTTGAGCATCAAAAGGCATTTTTATTATCTATTTGTCATTAAACCCATTATTTGATCCATTCCTACTTCGCCTCCAGGTAAAGCACCATTTGGAGATGTTGTATCTATAGTTCCTTTAGGGTTAAAATTTTGAGCGTGACTACTATTTAAGTTTAAAGCAGTTTCTCCTAACACATCCATATATGCTTTTTTCTTATCCACTAAAGAATGAACTGGTGGGTTAGATGTTACGGGTGGGGGTGTTATTGATGTTATTGTCTTATTTTCTTGTAAAGGAGTTTGTTTAGGTGCTCTTACAGCCTCTAATAAAACTTCCTTTAATTCTTCTTGGATAGCTTCCTTAACTGCTTCCTTAATTAAATTTTTTAATAACGTGGTTTTCATGTTGTGTTTTTTATAAATATAATATTATTATGCTTTTAAATCATTTTGTTGAATGTAAAATACTAACTCATCAATTAAAATTTGATCATTTGATGAAAAAGATGGTTCACCTTGTAACATTATAACTCCTTGTTTATTTCTTGCTACTGCTCTTCTTCTTTTTAATCCACCAATTGTAATATTATCTACTGTTATAACTCCCATTTCAAAACCATTTACATTGGTGACTACAGGAGATAATTGTTGGGATTGTTGTTGGGTTGATTTTAATAATTCATTTGATATTAATGTTTGGTTTTGTGTTGGTCCACCTATCTCTTCAGCACAACTTTGAATTAAAGCATCTAAAATATTTAATAATAATAAAACTTTTCTAAGTTCTTCAATTATTAATTTTAGTTGTATTGTACCCCCACCCAATTTAGATTTAGAATTTTCTATTAAATCTTCAAATTTTTCTATTAAATCTTTAGCTATTAAAACAGGACCCACTGGATTGGGTGTTGTTACTGTTGATGGAATAAAAGATTGTACACCAACATATATTTTAGCTGCAAGAGTTGCTTTTTCAGCTATATCAATAGTAATAGGAGGTATTTCCAAAACTTTATTTATTGAATTTATACTTGTGTAAAGATTATTTAATTGTTTAGTTAGTTTATTTTTTTTGTCAATAATTTTATTTAATTTTTCTAGACTAGAAGGACAAGTTTTAGGAAGATTTGAAATGTTTTTAAGAACCTCTTCATTAAATTTTGTAACTCCAAAAGCTACTACCATTTTTAAAATTGTAGGTATTAATCTATCTTGAATAGTTCTAAATAATTTTTTTAAAAGACTAGATATAAAATCTTTTGGTAATCCCTCTTCTAGTATTGATTTTTGTGTTTCTGTTAAAGTTTTGTTTTCTATAATTTGTTCTTCTAATTCTTCTTCAATAGGGGTTAATTTAATATATCCTAAATCTTTTATAAAACTACCATCACCTCTAATTAATTGGATTGGGTCACTTTGAGAGTAATTTTCAGCACTAACTATGGCTGTAATTTGTTTGTATTTTTTTTCTGAATCATCTTGGGGTACTTCTACTTGAATAGATTTAAAGGCTAAATTACCAGGTATTCCATAAGTACCTTCTAATGTATTATTAAGATTAACTATAGCTACTTTTGCTAAAGTTTCTGGTGTTGATGATAAACTAGGTTCTCCTTCAAAATTATAATTTACTGGTATTCCATCAGGGGTAGTATCTTGAAAATTAGTTATAGCCTGTTTTTCAAATCCTAAATCCTCAATAGTAATAGTACCATTTAATTCTACACCAGTAGATGATATAATTTTATATATTTGTGTTGTTGTTTCAGATGGTGTAGATTGTAAATAAGTTTCATCAAATTGAATGTTTATGCTAAAAGAACCATCAGTTTGGGATGTTGCTTTATCTTTTTGATCTGTATCTGATAGTATTGTTGCTTCAGGTATTGGATTTTTAGAATTTTTATCTATTATAGTTCCTTTAAAAGATTCTGCTGTTACTTCAACTGATTCTAATAATTTAATGTCTTCACTAAGTTCTATAGTATTAAGGTTTATTTCTTTTGTTGTAGCTAATACTTGTTTTGTTATGGATGAACCCACATAACCTGTTAATGTTATTTCAAAATCATATGTACCAACTGTTAAATTCTGAGATGAAGAGATTAATCCATCAATATCTGTGGTTAAACCCTTACCCGTAAATGTTCCATTTTGGTTGATAGGTATGTTAACATATGGTAATGCGTCTTTAGTTGAAGCATCTATTATCTTTCCAATAAATAAAATTGGTTGGGTTGGGGGTTCTGGAGGAGGTGGGGGGTATTTAGATTTTACAATTTCCCCTGCATAAATTAAAGCTTCGAAATGTGAAAGCCCTGATGGTGTTTGTGATGCATTAGGTATACCATCTCCCCTATAATCATCTGGGCCAATTTGATAGTTAGTACTTGGAATTCCATTAGCTATAGCATCAATAGCACTTTTTAATCTATTATCATTACCAACCCAAGGTTCTATAACAAATATTTTAGATTTATCATTAACAGCTTTAGCTACTTGTGGGGCATATTTTCCTGCGGCACTATATAAAACAATAGGAACATTTGGGTATTTGATTAATGAAGATAATAATTTTTGTATTTCTGTATGGCCAAAGTATAATACTCCTTCATCTTCAAAGGTTCCAAAATTACCATATCCATCTAAAAATAGTTGGGCTTGACCTTCAGAACTAACAGTATTAGTTATTCCAGTCATTAATATGACATTAATATTTTCTTTACTAGACATTATTCAGTGAATGTAGTATTTGATTTATAAGATTCTATCCGATTTTGAAAAGTAGTAATTAAACTCTCACAAGCTACAGCTGCTCCTATCACATTAGCTTTTGGAGCAGATACACCAGCAGGCCATATTGTATCTGATTGTAGCATTTTACATAAAAATGATAATTGATCCATTACTTTATTCAAATCAAATAAAAATTTATCCCCTAAAATTAAAGGTTGAGAAGCCTCTTTGCTACCTAATTTAATATTAGTACCAACATCAACAACAAAATTAGCACTAGTGTCAAAATTAAAACCTTTTATAGCCCCAAAACTTATAGTTCTTTGGGAACTTAATAGTATATGATCTGTTTTTGAATTAAAAAGTAAACGTCCTGATGATATTATTGCCTGATTTCCTGTATATTCTGATGGTGAGGTTGGTGTTTCCTTTGAATTTTCAGTATATGAATCATACTTAACACTAGCAGCTGATATTGGGATTAATTGGTTTGATGTTAAATATATTGATGATTTATCATAATTTATATTTTCTATAATTGGTATCCAACCTTCAGAGGATTCATTTGGGTTTTGACCATTTCTAATAATAGTAATAGGAGATCCATTTTCCCCAGTAGAAGACCAATCATTTAAAGCATTAGATCCTGTAGGTTTAGCAGTACTACCAAATCTAATACTATTACCCCACCTACCTTCATATATTATATCACCAGCAAAGGGTAATAAGGGGTGAATATTATTTCTTTCTATAAAAGTATCTTGTGAATCATTTTTATCACTATTTAATCTTGTACTATTTCCATCTTTAATTTCAGAATTATAATCTGTTTTTCTAATAGGAGATCCAGCATCTGTTTGAAAATAATCTTTATTTTGTGACGGTGGGGTTTGTGGGGTTATTGGATTTGGATATGCGTTATGATGTGGGCTGTTCCAAATTCCAATCATATTAATATAGTAAAAAGATTTAGATGAAGTATTTTTTCCTAGATTTTTTGTTGGTAATGAAAATAATAAAACTAATTCATTAACTAAGGGATATGCTGAATATTGGGGTATAAATGGTTTAGCTGGGATTTGTTTACTGGAGCCAGGATTATCATTTTCTTCAAAAAATATAGTTCCTATACTTGGCCACCTTCCATACATTTCAAATTTTGGATGTTGATCATTTAAAATAATATCTGTAACTCTACCTATTATTATTTTTTCATCAACACCATTTAATAATGATTGTAATCCTGATGGGTATTCTAATATTTTAGATCTTTCTCTAGGCATTAATCATCTTCTTTTTTAGGTGGTAGTTTGAGGTTATTTATTTCATTAAGAAGTTGTTCTTTTTCTTCTTCAGAAATACCAAACCCATTATCTTCATTACCTTCATTTGCAAATATACGTTGGAAAATGGTTGCAACTTTAATTAAAGCTTCATCATTTTTAATGCCTAATTCCATGTATTCTTTAATAAGTGGTACAATCATTGTAGCATCACCTATATCACTAATTAATGGTTTTAATTCATTGATTAAAGCACCAATTTGTTTTTCTTTTTTCTTTTGATTATCATATATCTCTTTTAAGAGATCAGAGTAGGATTTTTTACCGAATATATTTTTATCTAAATGACTCATATTTATTAGATTTTATAGGTATAAATATGGGGAATTAGTCTTCTTGAAATTCTACATATCCAGTATTTAAAAAATAAATATAATTATCTTTAAATAAATCATATAACCTACCGGCTATTTTTGTAATTTTGGGAGTTTTGACTTCTAAACCATTAGTAGCCATTATTTCTCTGATGTAAATATAAAGTGCTTTTTTATTAAAAATTTCAATACTTTCTCTTTTTCTAAATAATTCTAGAATAGCATCTGCTACTTTAGCATCATTTCCTTTAGGGAAAAATCTATCAAAATTATCTTCAACATATTTAATATACCTATCCATAAAATAAGATAACTTTTCAATACCTTTATCATCCTCTAAATTATAAGAATAAGTTTCATCTTTATATAAATCTTCAACTGGGGCCTTTTCTATACGTTTTTTGTAATTTTTATTATTATATAATATAAGCCAACGTTTTACTATAGTACCAAAATAGGAGTAGGCTTTAGCCCCTCTACTAGGATCAAATAAATGAATTTTAGATAATAAAAATGTTATAATTTCATGTTGAAGATGTTCTATTTTATCTACCTCTGTATAATAAAATTTAAAAGTATGTATTATATTTTCTGTTAGTTTAAAAAAGGGGTAGTGAATTTCTTCACCATATATTTTACTTTTTAATTCTGGGTCATTACTATTATTATATCTAACAATAGCGTCCTCAGTATCTTGAGTAAAGTAGTTCTTACTCTTTGGTCTTCTTTTTTTAGGCACGGTTACTTAATTTTTTTAACTTTGAAATCGTTAAGTATTGATTGGATGGATTGGATGGATTTAAAGAAATAACCTACTTCATCATCGGATTTAAATGTACCTTTAGCGTCTACTTCTTTTAGTTTTTTATCTGATGCTTCAATTGTGCGAGATAATTGGTCTAAATAATTTAAATATTCTGCTAAAATATCTTCTTGTTTTTCATTTTTCTTTAGAAGATTAATAGTTGTAAATCCTAAAATTCCAACTAATATAGATAAAATAGATATGGTAATTATTGTTATCATAAACTATCTAACATATTTTTTAACCCTTCACTCTTAATTGAACCAAGAGCTTTTGTTTTTATATTAGTTTTGGGTTTCGATTTAGTTTTTTCTTTTCCTACTTCCTTTTTACCAAATTTAGGTAACCATTCTTTTTCAAATTCAATACGAGCAGCCATTAAATCAGCTTGATGTACTATATAAATTAGTGATGTTCTTGGTTTTAATTCTGGCATAAAGGCTTTTAAATAAGGTTCATTTGCAGGATCATATAATCCATCATGTAATCTTATTGCTAACCATTCATTTTTGGTTAATTTAATATCATTGTCTACTAGGAGTTTTATACTACGTTCTGGAACTGACATAAAAGGTAATGCATCATTAAATTTATACATTTCACCTAAATTCTTTTTTCTCCATTCATCTTGAGATGGTATGTGGGCATAATTATCTTCATCTCCTAATTTTCCTAGGTCATGGTTCAATGCTGAGAATACTAATTCTTCAACTGTGTAGTTTTGTTCGGCACCAAATTCAATCCAAATTTTATTAGTTGCTAAGGCACCTTCAATTACACGATTAACATGATCTACATATCCACCTGGAAATGAATTATGATAAGCCTTTTTATGAGAAGCAGGCATTAGCATAAATTCTTCTTCATGTTTTTTATAGAACTTAATAAGCTTTTCTCTACGTGGGTCTGAGATGTAAGCGTTAATATAACCTAACATTTTTTCCCAATTAGACTGAATTTGTTCTGCTGATAGATTCATATTATCCATTTTCCCTTCCAACAATATCTTTAATATCTTGAATTGTTTCTGTTATATCTCTTTGGGCTGAGTTAATGGATTCTTTTGTTCCACCTCTATGAATTTCCATATCCAATTTTTTAAACTGCCCTTCTAGTTTTTGAAGTCTACGTAACGTTAATTCTTTATTTCTCATATTCACTTTTATTTAATAAAAACAGTGAGAGTATTTTACCCTCTTATATCAATCGAGTCACATTTCTCGTTTTTGTCTTATTATAGTTTCGAGCTTATTAGTTCTTCTTTAAACCCGTATCCATAATATAACATCTTAGTTCTTGGGGGCCAAATTATCTTCTAGAAAGGTTATAATTTTTTGAATAAATGCGCATTTTTCATATTCTTCTATAGATTCAAAGAATTTAATCGTTAAAGATAATGCTTGATATAATTTTTTAGTATCTTGAATTCTAATGCAATCACGCCATATTTCTTTATCAAGGTTAGTTAATTTTAAATACTCCCAACCTCTATAAAAAGCCATATGTTGTCCTGCTTCTTCTAAATCACCAAAATCACCTAACTCAGGATCTGATTCTTTAAACAGTTTAATTAGCTTTTTTTGGAATGTCATATGATTTAAAACAACTTTTTGAAACATCTTTAAATGATAAGTTGGGGTAGTTCTAAATTCATCAAAACCTAATATACCCCTTACCTCTTCTTCAGAAGGTTCAGGATATCTTTCTTCAGGTTCATCACCACCGAACATACCAAATATTTTATTGATGTCTATCATTGATTATAAATATGTAAAAAAAAAGTGGGGGAGACAAATTTAGTTTAAATTGAATTTTCTTAAAGTATAGAATTTACTAGGATCTTCTTTATTTTCTTTAAGATCTTCTAAAACATCTTTTAAAGCTTGAGTGTATCCTCTCATAAAAAAGATTTCACTCATAGTATAACTATCAGCATTTTCAGCAATTTCTTTAGTATTATACTCTATAGCTTGTTCTATAATTTTAATGTATGCGTCCATAGTTGATGTCTATGGTTATAAATATGAAATTAGCGTTTTAAATTGGTTAAAAAACGTTTTTATAGCAAGAAAAAAGCCCCATATTTGGAGCTAATTCTAATTTAAATTTTAATATTAAACTACATACTCTAAAGCTAATTTAAATAATTCTTTATTAACCTTTTGATCTTGTCTAAAGTTTTTAATTTGTCTAGCTTTTCTAGTTTTTCCACCTGCTAAATATTCAAAATCTCCATCAATAACTTTTTCTTGAACTACATTAAATATTGACCATAAATCCTTACCTGAATCTTCAACTCTAACTGGTGTTAAAATATCTTTAATATTAATTTTAATTCTTTTCATTTCTTTTTCATTGAAACGAGTTGTTAAAGCTTTTTTAGCAAATTCAACTGCTTTTTCTTCATTTAATTCAGTTTCCTGCATTTTATTCATTGATTCAACAGTTAATGGTAATTTTCCAACCATTTCTTTAATTTTAACCTGTAATTCTTCAAACGAATAACCCATATGTCTCATTTTAACATCTTCAAATTGTGTGTCTGAAACTACTAATCCATTTTCACAAATCATTCTAAACAAACCTGCTGTGAAAGTAAATGCATTTTTTCCATCATGGCTATTTGTTAATAATACTTGTGGAAAAACTGTGTCTCCATCTTTACCATTAATAACAACATCCGGATTTCTAAATACTACTAAATGTTTTTGATAACCTCTTGTACTATTTTTTCTAGCTTTAACAGCTTTAGCATCAACAACTTTCCAACCTAATGTAGCCATATCATTTATAACTTTACTAGTTGGAATGTGAGTGTAATGTTTTGATACTTCATCTGATGCTTTTTCAGCAAAAATAACTGGGCATACTTCTCTTAACTCTTTTTCATTTAAATATTCACTTTTTTCAAAATCTAACATAACTTTTATTTTTTTAATTTATACTATTTCTTAATTTTCTTATGATATAAATATAACATCCTCCTCTACGGGAGCCAAGCGCCTGTACAGGAAGGGTTAAGAAAGGTAAAAAACGTCATATATAGCTTGCCTATTACGTTAATATTACGTATATTTATTGACATGAAACATTTAATTACAATATTAGCTATATTTTTATCAACTTCTCTATATTCTCAAAATGTATTTTTTGATTATAGTACAAATCTTAAAGAACCAACAAAAGTCTTTTATCAAAATGGACAATTAAAAGAAATTGGATTTTTAAATAATGGTAAGAAAATTGGTGATTGGATTTATTATTCTGAGGAAGGTGTGAAATTAGCTAAATGTGGGTTTAACAATATAGGACAAAAACATGGGGAATGGTTAGTCTGGGATAATAATTCCAAACTCAGAGCGAAGATGCTTTATAATAATGGGATCAGAAAGGGAAAATGGGAAATCTATGGTCAACATGGTAAATTAATTATTCAGAGATACTATTAATACCTTCCCAATCTTTTATATCTTCTAAATAATTAAAATTAGTATCAATTGAACTTTGGTAATCATTATAATTTAATGGTTGACTTATAGTTTCATATTTTTTACAAGATATAAAACCTAAAAGAAAAATAAATAATAATTTTTTCATAATGTTTTAGTTTCAAATATATAACTAAATCATCAAATATTAAAAATTTATATTACTTAGATATGTCTTTTTTAGTGTTAGTAACGTCATCATTAATCGAGTTTAAACAGTGATTATCATCGATTAAATCTAAAATCCAACGTAATAAATCACCTGCTAGAGATAGTGTTTTATCTCGTTGATTTTTACCTAATACTGATGAAATAGTTTCCTTAGGATTACCAAATTTATAACCTCCATTTGTAATAAAAATTGCATTAAATAAATCTGCACCTACTACATTTGCAAATACATCTATTTCCCTAGCACTTCTAAAAAACCAAACTTTTAATTCTCTTTTATTTCCTGTTAATAGATACTTTATCATATAGAAAATTACTACTACAGGTAAAAACAAGTAAAGTAATATAATTGCTACTGATAAAACTAAGAATTCTGTCATTTAATCTCTAGGAGGGTATTTTAATGCTCTAATAAATAATAATATTATAAAGGGCCATATTGCAACCCCAAATAATACTTCAAAAAAATTTAAATAAACTTTATTTTCTTCATCTACAAACTTATCATTTGTATACTGAATTAAAAACATGATACATACTCCGATTAGAATATAAATCGTTATTAAGGACATAAATTTATTTCTTTAAAAATTTTAAATTACCTTTTCTTTGATCATGGTCTATTTCTAATAAATAATAACCTTTTTTAAATCCTTCAACATTTAAATTAATTACTTTATAATCCCCAATAAATGCTTTTTTATATATTTTTTGTCCTTTTGTATTAAAAATAGTTAAATGAGTACTTCCTCTTAATGTTTCTTCTAGATATAAATGGAGTATTTCTTTAACAGGATTAGGATTAATACTTAAAGTTATAGGTTTATTATATACTATACTAATAGGACTAAAAGTTTCACTCCCACCATCATAATCAGTTTGTGATAATCTATAATATGAAACACCATTATAAGGTTTTTCATCATAAATTTTATAATCCATTTGTGTATTACTATTTCCTGCTCCTGGTATCCTTGCTACTTCTTCCCATTGTTCACAATTTAAGCTTTTCTCAACTTTATAGTAATCATTATTAATTTGTGAAGCAACTACCCATTCTAATTCAACATTATTATCAATCATCTCTCCTGTAAATGATACTAAATCTATAGGTAAAGCAGTCCCATTACCTTGAAAACCAAACATAGTATTAGGTCTAATAGAATTTGTATAACCTACAGGTCCTGGGAAAACACCATCATCATAATTATATACTACAGAATTAGACTTAGTTGTATACTGAAATTCAGGATAACTGGAAGTCCAAGATCCATGGTTATTTACTACTTTAACTAACAAATTTTTCACCCCATCATAACCAAATAAACCTTGTAAAATGATTTCATTCCATCCTGGGGTAAAATCAATAGTACCATCATATACTTTTTTCCAATCTGTCCAAGGCCCAACTCCATCTTCAGGCATAGTTCCATCTAAAAACACTTCATCAATAGACATAGCCATCCAAATTTCTTGATTAGTCATAGTTACAGCATTTCCATTTGTCACATTCCAACTAATCTTTTCTATATTTAAAGGAACATTACCTAATTCATTAGCAGTATATAAAGCAGCACTCCAACTATATTCATAATAACCATAAGTTGG
>TARA_R100001163_G_scaffold12738_1_pt1 | contig 16856 bp, 10 predicted proteins | sample TARA_R100001163 | Tara Oceans TARA_R100001163 (sample SAMEA2621285) | marine metagenome | biome: marine biome (ENVO:00000447); feature: deep chlorophyll maximum layer (ENVO:xxxxxxxx); material: "saline water (ENVO:00002010), including plankton (ENVO:xxxxxxxx)" | depth 120 m
GTTGTAGGTAGCGAATTAAACAGCATCAACCCGTCCACGGGTATGCCTGAATTCTTTTTCAAGAAGATATTCCGGGCGGTCAAAAAGGCTGTTAAGGGCGTTGTAAACGTTGTTAAGAAGGCCGCACCTGTTGTTCTGCCGATAGCGGCGACGGCCTTTGGTGTTCCATTTCTAAGTAGCTTCGCACCGGGTCTCTTTGGTGCAGGGTCAATAGGTGCAGGCTTTATTGGTGGCGCTGCGGGAAGTTTGGCAGGGGGTAATAGCCTTAAAGACTCTCTCAAATCTGGCCTTATATCCGGTGGTATTGCGGGCCTCGCAGGAGGCCTTAAAGGGGCGTTTGGTTTCGGATCTCCAGGTCCGGGAGGCTTTGAAGGTTTCCAAAGAGGTTTAGGGGAAACCGTGGGTTATTATGGTGGGCCGGATGGATTTGCTCCTTTGGCAACTATTCCAGGGAGGTCCGGAGCAACTTTTAGAGATCAGGTCGGAAGACTATCTGATGCTCTCGGAGGTGACGGAGATGCGTTTGGTCAGTTCTTAGGCGGTAAGACGTATATGGATCCGGCTACACTTCCTGAAGCAGCAGCTAGTCAGGTTAGGCCATTAAAACCTGACATGGTCCGCAGTACGGGCAGGAACATTATTTCGGGCAGTGAGGGAACCGATACCCTACAGAGAATAAAACAGTATACACCATTGGCAGAAGCTACATACACTCCTCCGGGAGGCGGAGCTACTCTGTATGGAGATGCCGCAGAAAGAGCCGCTAGAGTCGCAGCCATGACGGCTGAACAGAACGCTTTAGCCGCGCAGGGGATTACAGGAAAATTAGCTGACGAGGCTATTATAGAAGCAGGCAAGAGGGCGGTAGAGAAGACAGCCCCAAGTATGCTCCAACAGTACGGACCCCTTGCCGCTGCTGCGGGACTGACGGCTTATGGCCTTGGTGCTTTTGACACGCCGCCACCGCCTGACGATCCAGATGAAAGCCAGCTTCCCGGTTATGGTGAACCCGTTGGATCTGAGCTTTATGCTCAAGACCCTGGCAAGTACAAGGTTGCTCAATTGTACAGCGACGAGGCCGCGAAGAGGCTTGGTCTTAACTATAACTACAATCCCAACCAGACCCGACTTGTTCCCGTCGCGCAGGTTGCGAAGGGCGGCATCATGTCCTTCCCACGGCGCGAGGCCTTAGTACGTGGTCCAGGAACCGAGCGTTCTGATGACATACCGGCCATGTTATCTGACGGTGAGTTTGTCATGACGGCAAAAGCCGTTCGGGGGGCTTCGCCTAACCCAACGGGCAACAAAGAAAGAGACCGTCAGAACGGTGCCAAAAACATGTACGCTATGATGCGTAATTTTGAAATGAGGGCTTAATCATGTCTGAAAAAACAATTCAGGAACAGATTGTACGCGAAGCCCCTGAGATTGAGGCAATCAAGCTAGGTCTCTTAGAATCTGCAAAAGACCTAGCAGACATGCCGGTAAACCTCCCCGAATATCAAGTCGCGGGTTTGTCAGACCTCCAAGGTCAGATATACGGAACGGAAGACACACCGGGTCTTGCTGCCGATTTAACTTCTGCGGGTGGTATCGGAGGTTATAAGGGCTACTTGACTTCCGGTACGGACGCTCTGTCGGCAGGTCTTGGGACGGTGGGTCAGGCTCTTGGTGACGATGGCGCATTGGCCGCTGCAACAACGGCGGCACAGGGCTCTGCTCAAATGTTCCGGCCCGACGACCTTTCTGCATATATGAACCCGTATCAGCAGGAAGTCATCGACCAAACGATGAAGGAACTGCGACGGCAAGAGGAGATGAAGTACAACCAACTTGCCGCAGGTGCCGGTGGGTCTTTTGGTGGTAGCCGGTTTGGCGTGGAAAGCGCAGAATTAGGACGAGGTTTTGCTGACGTAAGGGCGAAATCGTTGGCTGATCTGTACTCGCAGAATTACCAGCAAGCTTTACAAACAGCAGCTACGTCTTTTGAAAACCAACAGCGGCGGCAGCAGGCGCAGTCAGAATTGATGCGCGGCATTGGCGCGTTGTACGGGGACCTTGGTCGGGTGCAGGCGGGCATTGGTGGACAACAACTGGGTGCCGCTGATTTGGCCCAAGCTACAGGAATTAAAGATATTGCGACGTTGCAGAACCTGGGTGCAGAGCAGCGCGACATAGCGCAACAGCAGCTTGATGCTACTCGTCAGAACACGTACCAAGATCTGTTTGAACCCTATCAGCGACTGAGCTATCTGTCTGATATATACAAAGGCGCTCCGTCATCTTCGATGACCCTTGGTACGGTGATATCGCCTAGTGCTCCGACACCCTCACTCTTCCAGCAAGCGGCGGGCGCGGGGGTAGGACTTCTTGGCGCAGGGGCCGCTGCGAAACAACTTGGTGGCCTATTTTAATTAAGGATTTTGTCATGAGAGATGTACTTAACCGACGCATGTTTAGAATGGCAAATGGAGGCATGATGCCACCGGAAGCGATGGCGGCTCCCGCACCAATGCCCATGGACCAAGGTATGAGCCCCGGTATGAGTCAAGGTATGGACCCGAATATGGAAATGGCTGCAATGGCAGAAATGCTTCCTGCGGAAGTTTTACAAACGGTAAGCCGAGACATGTCGCAAGCTACTCAGGAGGTTGCCGCCGAAGAGATTGGTGCCGCTGCGGATCAGGCTGCGGCTGAAAGCATGATGGAGCTTAATTCGGCGGGCGATTTCCGTGAAATTATGAACGCGGTTTGGAACGACCAAGCCGACATCCCCGAATACCGTGGGCGGTTGGCCGCTGTAGTTGGTCAATCCGACGCGGACCAGACCCCAGACTCCGTTCTAGCCCTTGTGCAGCCTACGCTACAGCTTGCAGAACTTGACAAGGGCATTGGCGCTTTGATGCAGGAAGAGTTAGCAGAAGTCGGTGAGGTAGACGGCGGCATTACAGATCTTGCTGCGAAGAGTGCGATAGCCGATAATCTATCATCCGGCACGGAAGCCGTAGTCAATGCCGTCAACAAGATGTCTCCTGGCGGTGGCGACGAAATGCAAATGATGGCCGATATGGCTGAGATGCCCGGACCAATGCCCATGGGCCAAGGACCTGTTTAGGAGCGTTTTATGGCCGACAATCCTTTTGATCAGAAAACCATAGAAAAATATGCGCCGTTTTTCAAAACTCGTAAGGCTCCTTCCTTTCCCACAGAAAAAGATTTAGCCACTGAGTATGGTGGGCTGCAATCTTTCTTAGGTGCTTCTGATTACAGCAAACAACTTCAGCAAGCTCAAGATGCCGCCAAGCTACAAGCTGCTCTTTCGCTGGCGGCGCGTGGTTTTGCGTCGATGGGTGCGACTCCTAAAAGGGGTGAATCGCCTTTTGCTACCGTAGGGCGCGAACTTCTGGCACCTGTCGGTGCCGACATGATTCCCGTTGCTACGGAACTTATGAAGCAAAAGGCGGCTTTGACAGCGGCAGAAAGAGCAGAAGACCGTCAAATTAAGCTTGCGGCTTTGAAAAGCGTGAGAGACCGCCAAACAAAAGATTATGAGGCAGACTTAGCCGCTGAAAGTCAGGCGCGACAATTCATTATGATGTCGCAGAAAAAGGACGCTACTCCTTCAACAGATTATACCGTAGACGGCAAACCAACCCCTATTATGATTGAAAAAAGTTGGAACGGGAAATTTAGATATTTGGACACAGCGGGGAACGAGATACCCAAAGATAAGCTTGGTGTATATAAGAAAGGCGTAAAACCTTTTAAATCAAGCGTTACCAAAGCTACTGATATTGAAATTCTTGTTAAAGATTCGGATGGAAAAGAGTCTTTTAGGCCTGTTGAAGCTACTATAACCACAGATTTTGATGCAAATGGTCGGCCAAGGCCCAGTGTTATAAAAGAAGTTAGTAGCGACAAAATTTTAAAATTAACCGGGCCGGACAGAAACGCCAGAAAAGCCCCTAAACCAGGGTCAAAAACCTCTGCATATTTCTCTCCTAAATCAAAAGATGTTTTTCTAACTCAAGCCGCTTTAGACGCCTTTGATCTGGATTCAAGCATGTTGGGCAAGCAGGCGACAGCTACCACCTATCTTCCTAAACCGGATATAGGAGCCGATCTTCCTTCGTTCTCCACTCTTACCGTTGGGGGTAAGACATATGACGTAAGAGAACATACGGGTTGGGATGCGGACAGCGGAACCATAAAGAAAACCTTTTCGCAAGGAACAGTTTCTTTTGCACCAGAAGATCTTTGGCAGGTTTCAAAACCTGGGGAAGGCTTAGAGAGAAAAGACGTTCGGGGACAATTCTTTGTTCCCGATAGTGACCAACTCTCTGGAATTGTTCCTATGACGGAAGTAACCAGTTACAACATAAATAATGAGTTAGAAAAAACGTATTTTGCAAAAATAGACGGCCAAACTACACGAATTCCAGAAAATCAGTTTTTTCTTTACGATGAAAGAAACGAGCCGTTTAAGAAACAAGACACTGTTCTAAGAGTGTCCGGAAACAAACTAGAGGAACTTCAAAAAGTTAAAGGTTTTGAAGGCGCTACAGCTAACGACATCGTAGAAGTATGGACCTCAAAACCTGTGGCGGGAAAAGGAGGGACAGAACAAAAGCAGTATCGTTTTAGAGGCAATATAGTTGATATTCCAGACGACGTTTTCTCTGCTTCTCTACAGGCAAGTAAGTTAAGTGAGGTGCAGAAAGCCGAAAAGGGCCTGACATTTAGAACAAACGAAGCCGTTACAAACATTGGAAGCACCGACTTAAAGGTTGCGGGCGTTACTCTTAAACCAGGAGAAACGGGGACGTTTACCAACGTTGATCTTAACAACGTAACTCCAGAGGTCAGAGCATCGTTGCGGCCATATGGGGAAGGCGCGGACACCTCTACAACTGAATTTATGTTTACCCAAGACGAAACCTACAATGGAGTAAACTATGCTCCTGGGGACAGAATTTCTCTCACACCTACTAAATATAATTTAGCAATCAAAGATGCTCCGACGTTAATAGGGAATTTGACCAAAGACTCCAGCATCAAGTCAAACACCTTAAAGAGAAACAACTTTAAAGAAGTTTGGAAAACCGTACAGAAACTACAAGAGTCTGTCATCCCTGCACAAAATCGTAGCCGTTCACCTACAGAATCTGAGTTGAAGTCTCTTCTTGGGCAGTTTCCTACTGGACGACGTGGAAAAGACGCTTTAAGCACCGCTATTCTTAGAATGCTTCAGGATCCAGGGACCGTTACTTCAGCATCTACAAACGCGGCTACCGTCGTTGAGGACAACCAGAGTTTTGCGGATCAGGTACAAACTCAGTTGAATTCCGCCTTAGACCGTTACACACCGTTAGTACAAAGGGGTGTTCTACCAAACAGACCGTGGGACCAATTGAGTTACATTGAGAAAAGAGCCTTTGCAAATCTGCCGTCAAGGGGAATGAGTGAAACAACGGTTAACCAGAACTGGGAAGCTGCACAGAAAAAAATTAGAGACCAGATGGCAAAGTTCAACCTTCCAGAACCGTCTGACAGTGCGGCGGTTGCCGCCTCCGCAAAACTAAAGATTTTGGTGGATTATTTGCTTGCCTCTGCCGATATGGACAAGACCGGAAAACTGATTGGTCCTTTTGCAGAATTAGGCGCAACCACATTTGCAGATTATGACATATTTACGAGTTCCGCGTCTCAGAGAGTTAACCAGATTATAACAAATATGAGAGCGCATTTAAGGACGTTGTCAACGGAGGGTTCGGACACAAGACCGTCAAACTATCGTATTCAGTTGCAGGAAGAACTTGTTCCTCTGTTTAGTCGAGCGGAGACGTTGAATAAAAGAAATCTGGAAACTATAAGCCGGAAGCTTGATTCTAGTTTAAAAAGTTTGTTCACGCCAGAATCTACGCGGAAAAATGTCGTTCCGCAAAGTTGGGTTAAGGCAGCGCAAGAGGCCGGTGTGTCGGGTGCGAAGGTAGACCCCAAACTGTACGCCTCCTTTATGGATCCGAATGATCCATTAAACGCTAACTTTGAGCTTGTCACAAAAGCAGACGTTATGAGTGATTTGGGCAAGTTTCCATTTAGTCTGCCCGACTTTCAAAGCCTCCGCGTAGGGCAACCGCTACCACCGGATGGACTTGGCAGGGTTTTTATAAAAATAAGCCCTACACAAGTACGACTTGCTAAAAGAGGAACCTATGTCCCAGACTCGAATCAGCCCGTGCATGTCTTTGGCGCGAAGCCTTAAATAGGAATGGAACATGACTGTAGATAACAGACCGCCCGATTTCAGTCCTCCCATTGCGGCAAACCAAAGTCCTCCTGCGGCAACGAGTCCTACTGCTGGTGGTGATGCCCCTCCTTCATTTGAAGGTGTGTATGTAGACCCAAAGGAGCCTACGGAGATGGGCGCTCCACCTGTTTTTCAAAGCATTTTTATGCCTAATTTGTACAAAGGCATGATTGAAGGTGGGACGTTTCTTTTTGATCTTCCAGTAATGGGTCTAAATTACGTCTTGCGGAAAGGTGCGGAAGCCGTAGGAAGTGATGCATTTCAAGGAAAGCCTGTGACCCTTGGAGACATTGGTCGGACTGCTTTTGAAGCGGTTCCCTTACCTGGATTTAGCGCGACACCAAGGGCTCCGCGAACCGCCTCTGAGAGAGCGGCGGGAGATCTGGCTTATATAACGGGAGGTGCGTTTACCTTTCCCGCTGCGCTAGGTTCTAAATTAGCGTATGGCACTCTTAGCGGCCCAGCTAAAGAACTAGAACCCGCTAAACAACTTCTAAATGATGCGTCGTCTAGAAACCTACTTAGTAACGAAGCTACTAGCACTGTAAAGAAGGCGCTACAAGGGACCAAGAACGCGGGCATTGCTCTCAACAATGCTGGAAAAGAGTACGCTACGACGTTTGCCAGAGGTTTGGGAACGAGCCCTATAAGGACGACGGGTAAGGAACTTTTAATTGGTGGAACCGCAGGCGTGGGTTTTGCCACACCCGAGTTTTTTGCTGATGAAAACGCGAAGATCTCATTCGACATTGCCGGAGAAGAAGTTGACATAAAGCCAACTCTTAAAGTTTTAGCCTCTCTAGGACTTCCGATTGCGCTTCAGCATACGCCTTCAGGTTTTATGATTGCCGCAGATAAAGCAAAAATAGCTCCACTTCTGAATTACGTCAGAGGCAAAGGGCGTGTGTTTACACGATCTCTACTTTCGGGGTTTTCGGAAGAAGGCCAGACCGACATGGCCTCTCGAATACTTATGGAAATGTCTGCGGATCCCGACTTTTTGCAGAATGTATTTTTACCCGCCGTGGAGTCTGGAGCCTTCCGTTCTCCTGGAAAGAGCACTCCGATACAGATTCTTGAAAATGGAACAGTAATCCCGGCGCAAGGTGGTTTGAATGCGGATACGATCCAAGCTCTCCGCCAGTTGGGCTTAGAAGACACCCGTTTAGCTCAGTTAGATCAAATCTTGAAAGGTAGAGGGAATAATTTGCAAGGCCGGGTGGCCGAAGAGAACCGTCGCGCTAAAACTCTTGACGAGATGTTTGACCTTTTAAAGACTCGCGTAGAACCCGGCAATGAGGCGGATGCGCTTGCTACTATTGAGAAAGCCCGGATCAGACTTGAAGATGATGCTCTGTCGAACGTTGAAAACGCCGCAAGAACTGCGGATGAAATCTACAAGCTTCTTCAACCTCAAATTGGGGATAGTCAAGCTTCTGAGATTGCCGTTGGTATACTTCGTCAGGCGGAAGAGCGGAGTAAAGGCATCAGCAGTCAGTTATGGTCCAAGGAGAATATAGGAACAGATCAGGTTGATGCATCTTCATTGGGGGATTGGGCTCTAGGTCGAATTCAAGATATTAGCCGTGCGGGAACATTACGACAGGGCGTAGGGTTTCTTTACAAGCTTGCGGGAAAGGAACGCCTTAACAGTATAGGAATAGGAAAGTCTGGGGAGCCAACCATACCTCAAGAGCAGTTGGCGAATGTTTCCGATGAAATGGGAAGGCCTCTTACGTCAGCATCTGTATCCGAAAGGGGTATCTTGGATGTCTTCGGAGAGGCCGGAACATTATATGCGTCTCCAGCCACTATCCCTGAAGTTCAAAACGTAAGAAGTCAACTTTCTTCTAATGCCCGCGCTGCCCGTAGGGCGGGTAACGACCAACTCGCAAAAGATTTAGAAGACGCGATTGATCATATAGACGATGTAGTTCTTACGGAAGAAAACTTAATTTTTACCGGAGAGGCCGCTCAGAGAGAGGCTAAATCTATTCAGGATAAGATAGATTTTCTTGAAAAAAGAATTCCTGCCATCCAACAAGAGCAACTAGATCTAATGACTACGCTTGGTAATGCGCCACAAGCAAGGTTGGACCCGTCTGTAACACGACTTTCTAGACAGAAGGCAGCTTTGGAGGAAGAGTTAGATTCTTATATAAAGCTTAGAGACAAACAAGCACCGTTAGAGGGGACCGCTAGGGGAACCCCCGCTACTAGTCTTCGCAATCTTAAAATCGCCAGAGCGTACACATACGATCAGAAGAACAATCGTTTCGGTCCAAATACAATTATTGGAAAAGTTTTAAGACAACCACAACTATTAGATTCAGGGTTTTTGAAAAAGGTTATTCAACCGGGTCCTGAGGCGGGGGCAAGAGTTGAGGAATGGCGCAACGCGATTAATGAACCGCAGAGACCTGCGGACGGAGAGACGACCTGGACCAGAGATCCAGAGGCTTCGTTAGTCGCTTCGGACAATCCAAACGTTATAGAAGCGGAATTGCTGCGGCGGTTTGCCGAAAGTGTCCCTTACGGAAAAGTTACAGAAAGAAATGTTGCTACCTTTGTTCGTAGATATAAGGGTGCCATAGAGAGAATTCCGGGTTTAATGGAAAAATTTTCGGATCTCGCAACGGCACAAGCCGGTGTAGACGCGGTTTCCGAAAAAATTATGGTTCCCTCTCGCGAGAGCATCCTCAAATCTGCGGCTTCTGGCGGCACTATAGAGGATGTACAGAGAGCGTATCGGTTACGGCAAGCGGACCTGACAGATACGCGGCTACGAAATACCGCGTCTGAGTACCTAAATGCGGATGTAGATGCCGCTGCCCTAAATTTCTTAAACAAAGTAAAGAGCAATCCAAAGAAAGCCGAAAGTCTTGCCGACGACATAGACAATCTTTTACGAACGGATGAAACAGGAGCGGCGGAAGCTGGATTTCGCGCCGCTATCTGGCGGTCTTTGCGAGACACCTCTCGTAGACGAAATTCTGACGGAGATGTTGTTCCTGGAATAAACACCGCTGCATTGAGAGAAAGCACGGAACAACTAAGACCTGTTCTTAACCGCTTTTTTACTAAGGATCAGATAGAGTTCCTAGACGAGTTAGTGAAGGGTGGTTCTATTCAGAGAACCGGGGCAGATGTTGAGACCGCCGCGTTCTCTGGTGATGAGCTATCAACTACTCGACAAAGCTTCGGCACACAAGAGGCCGTTGCTCTTGCCGGTAGAACAGCAGGTCAGAAGTTTTTTGGGTTCTTTGGAATTAATCCTTTGGTAGCTACGGGTCAAGGCCGGAGGATCGCGGCCTATACTTTCTCTCAACTAGGGGAAGACAAAATATATAAAATCATTGAGGACGCGCTGCGAGACCCGGTAAAGGCCGCTTCATTGATCCGTAGGTATAAAGAGATCGGGCCGATCAGTCCGCCGAAAGAAACTCTTCAGGTAGCCGACGAAATCATTGCTGATCCAACCGGAGCGGCACAAACAGCAGGAAGAGCAGGTATTTCTAAACTGAAGGATGTTGCAGATTCTTTAGGTAATTATCTTTCTGACTATTCCTCTAGCGCCATACAAAGAGCCGTCCGTTTAGGTCTCATCCCCGCGCAGGCAGAAAGTCGCAAGATGGACGTGGAGACAGACTACCAGTTGGGACCTCCCTACGTGTACGAGGAAAATAGGGTGCGGGGGAATATCGAGGAAAATCAGGGGCTGAGAATTACTATCCCGCCGCCTCCGCCAAGTATAGGTCCTATAACGGAAGCGGTCCCCGAGCCACGGCCCACGCGCCAGCTTGCTCAGTCTATGATGCCCACTCCCAACCCCGCGTCTGCTTTGGGTCAGGTATCTCCAGTGCAACCGCTGCCGCAGCAAACCGCTGCCGCGTCACCGGAAACTATGCAACGCGGGCAACAAATATTTGGTGCTAATGATCCTATATTTGCAAAGAGCGGCGGCATCATGTCTGTGCGTCCTAAAGCAAGGCAGATGGTCGGATGAAGCTATCTGATCACTTCTCTTTAAGTGAGCTAACAAAGTCCAGTACGGCGGAGCGCCAGGGAATTGCCAATGACCCGTCCGAGGCTGAAATAGAAAACCTCATCCTTGTCTGCGACAACATACTGGAGCCCGTCCGTAACCATTACGGCATACCGTTCATACCTAACAGCGGGTTTCGGTGCCTGGAGCTAAACCGCGCTATTGGATCCTCGGACAAGTCCCAGCATACCATGGGCAAGGCCGTAGACTTTGAGGTGCCTGGAATCTCCAACAAAGACGTAGCGTTGTGGGTTCAAGAGAACTGCGACTACGATCAGCTTATTCTAGAGTTCTACAAAGAGGGTCAACCCTCCAGTGGCTGGGTGCATTGTAGCTACGATATAGATAAGGAATTAAGGCGGACGGCCCGCGTATTCGACGGCAGTAGTTGGACGGACCTAGCTTAACCAGTTCCGGGCGTCTTCTCCCAGTATTTGATCCGCAATCCTAATCTTACCTCGCAGGGCGTTGACGATCTTTTCGTCAATCGTGCTTGGGGAGATCATGTCTATATATGTGACTTTGTTAGTCTGGCCTATCCGGTGTGCGCGGTCCTCTGATTGAAGGCGAAGCTCCAAATCATAGCTATTGGAGTAGTATACGACGGTGTTTGCTGCGGTAAGCGTCAGGCCGAAACCTCCTGTGCGAGGATGCCCCACGATGAAACGTAACTCTGATTGTCGATCTTGGAAGGATTCCACGATCTCTTGACGCTCAGAATCAGGGGTTTCACCGTGGAGCGTTGAGACCGATTGTACGCTAAATCGGTCTCGCAGGGCATCAGCAATCGAACGAATGTCCCGGGTCCATGTCGCCCATATGATCGCCTTACCCTGTATCTCATCACAGAGATCCAACAGGCTATCCAAACGGTTGGACTTTACCTGATGGATCGTGCCGTCGTCGTCTGTCAGGTGGCCGCAGCATATCTGTTGCAACCGCATGATCTGTGTCAGAACGTTTTGCGTAGTGGACAACTCACCACTGTCCAGTTGTGCTAGTGCCAGATGCTTCATCTGGTTGTATGCCGAGGTTTGTTCTTTTGTAAGCTCGACCTCGCGTTTCATGTAGACCTTGTCAGGTAAGTCCAGGCAGTCTTCCTTACGAACGCGGTATGAGTGCTCTTGCAGTTTCTCTGTCAACTCCTCCAGCTTTCGGAAGCCGACAATCTGGTTGAACGAATGAGCGCCCATGGTCCGCCGCTTCACAACGGCGTAACGGCCCTGGAACGCAAAGTAACTTTTAAAACCAAGTATCCTGGGGTCCAGGAATTCCATCTGGCTGTACAAGTCCATGGGACTGCGCGTGACAGGGGAGCCGGTAAGAATCCTACGCATGACGCACTTCTGTCCTATTCGGCATAGGGTCTTGGTCCGTTGGGCTTTTCTATTCTTAATGGTTGTCGATTCGTCAACCGTCATAAACACTTTGAACCGTGTCGCGAAGAAGTCGGCAATCTCAGAACCCTTCTTTGTACTGAAAGCCTCGACGTTCATGAGCAAAAACTTGAGGGTAGCAGGGTCTCGCTGCGACAGATCGTTAAGTTCTTTCTTCTTGGCCTTTGTCAGGTTAGGCTTCCAGATGACTACTTCTCTTTGTATGCGCTCCGGAAGATGCGTTTCAATCTCTCTGGAAAGGTTGGCTACCACGGCCTTGGGGGCCACCATAAGTGCAAAGTCTATACGACCTTCTTCAAAGTTGTACGCCGTTGTATCTAAATCTACCTTCGATTTTCCCGTACCCATGTCCATAAGCAGCGCATAGTTCGTCTTCTCGGCGCTCGCGTCGAAGGCTTCCTTCTGGTGCGCGTAGGGCTGGGTTTTAAATTTAAATTCGGGCATACCAAGATTTCTCTTGCAATGTCTAATAAATACCCATATAAACAAAATCGCTGGTTTAGTCAACCATCGAATAACGAACAAATAAGGAGTTATCATGAGCGACTTAATTTCCGAAATGGCCTCTGACGGGGTCGATCAATCCGACAACATTGACAAGCTTAACGACGGCCAACTAGACGGCGTGTCCGGGCTTGCCAATCGCGCAGCAGAGCTTGAGCAGTTGTTGGCAAAGCAAGAGCAGGCGATGAAAGATACCAAGGCCGCTCTGCACAAAATCACCGACGAACAGTTGCCGGAAGCCCTGGAGGAAATGGGCTTGCAGAAGTTCACTCTGACGGATGGTTCCGAAATATCTATAAAGCCGATTTACTCCGCGTCCATTCCCAAGGACCGGCGCGATGAGGCGTTTGAGTGGCTGCGCAACCATGAGTTTGGTGACTTGGTGAAGAATAACGTTACAGTGACGTTTGGGCGCGGGGAAGATTCTGCGGCCAAGGAATTTATGAACCTATGCGGTTCACAAGGATACGCTCCGGACCAACTTCAGAAGGTCGAACCCATGACCTTGAAGGCGTGGTTGCGGGAGCGTGTAGAAGCGGGTGACGCCGTCCCGCTGGATTTATTCGGCGCATTCATCTCACAACGAGCAACTATCAAAAGGAGTAAATAGCATGGCAAGAGCCGTAACGAAAAAATCCAATGCACAACTTGCAGAGGTACATGACCTGTTTCTGGAGGATGCAGGTTCTGGCGTAGATGATCTGGGTTCAGAAGATCTCGCCATTCCGTTCGTCAAAATCTTACAAAAGATGTCCGACGAACTTGACGACCTCGACAACGCCAAGGCCGGGGACATCATCAACAGTGTTACCAAAGAGGTGACCAAGGGGAAAAACGGCATTCGTGTCATCCCCTGCGCGTACCGTTTGGAGTGGATTGAATGGGAGCCTCGCGGTACAGGAACCGGAGCCCCTTTTGCCATCTATCACACTGGTGATCAGATTCCAGCTACGGAACGGAGCGACGACAACAAAGACATGGTTGTCGATGGTGGGGGCCGTTACCTTGAGCGCACCGCTCAACATTACGTTCTTGTCGTTGATGAGGACGGAATGACCCAGCAAGCGTTGCTGCCCATGAAAGCAACGCAATTCAAGAAGTCCAAGCAATGGAACTCTGCTATTAAGTCGATCAAGATGAAAGACGGTAATGGCAACCTGTTTACGCCGCCCCGTTTTAGTCATATCTGGAAGATGACGACGGTCTCTGAGGAGAACAAGAACGGGTCCTGGCACGGTTGGCAGATTGAGAAAGACGAGGTCATCTCAGACCCTGATGTCTACGCGGAAGCGAAGCATCTCGCTCAATCCATCCAAGCGGGTGAGGTTAAGGTTCAACATGTGCGTGAAGATGAGGGCTCTACCTCATCTGACGAAGACACGCCGTTCTAACTTAGGGATTGGGGGAGGCTTGTCCTCCCCCACCTTTCCATGACAAAGAACGTAGATAGATTCGCACGGCTATTCCGTGGCTTGAACAAGGCGTATGGCGCGGTGGACTTGACCACCAAGGACGCCAACGGCAAGCAAAAGGGCATTTACAAGATTGTCCGCGAACCACGGACCAAGGCCACGTTCAAATCTCACTTGAAGGGTGAGGTCAGCATAGGCGTTGTTCCGATAAACGAGGACAACGTCTGCATCTGGGGGGCCATCGACATTGACCAATACCCCCTGGATCACGCTCAAATAATTAGAAACATTCTGAAACATAAGCTTCCGCTGGTGGTTTGCCGCAGCAAATCCGGTGGGGCGCACCTGTTCTTATTCTTTAAAGACTTTATCGACGCGGAGAAGGTTCAACTCAAGCTCAAGGAGTTGTCGAGCGAACTAGGCTACGCCGCCAATACGGAAGTGTTTCCAAAGCAGATAAAGCTTCTGGTTGACCGTGGCGATACCGGAAACTTTCTCAACCTACCGTACTTCAAAGAAGACGGAGGTCTGCGCTACGCCTTTAAAGAGGACGGCAGCGCGGCTACGTTGGATGAGTTCCTGGACATGGCCGAGACGGCGGCGATTGATGAGGATCAACTCGACGCGCTGTTGAAGAAGGAAGAGGCTGTTGTTGATGAGGAGATCAAGGACGGACCTCCCTGCCTACAGGCTTTGATCCGTCAGGGGTTTCCGGAGGGTACGCGCAACAACGGTCTGTTCAACATTGGCGTTTATCTTCGTAAGTCCAGTCCCGACGACTGGGAAAAGAAGATTTTGGAGTACAACCAGAAGGTCTTCGATCCGCCGCTTGATCTCAAAGAGGTCAACATCGTAGCCGATCAGGTGAAGAAGAAGGACTACCAGTACAAGTGCGCGGACCAACCCATCTGCAACTTCTGCAACAAGGACCTCTGCCGGACACGGCGTCACGGCGTGGGTGGTGGGACGAACACCCCGACAGTTGCAAATCTTCGTAAGTATGATAGCGAACCGCCGCTCTGGTTCCTGGATGTCAACGGGTCTCCCGTTGAGCTAGACACAGAGGCCTTACAGAAACAACCGCGCTTTCAAATACTCTGCATGGAGCAGATAAATTTCATGCCGCGCACCATGGCTAAACAAGCCTGGGAGGCTGGCATCAACAACCTCCTCAGTCAGATGATTGAGACCGAAGGTGCGGTCATTTCGACGCCAGAGGATACCAGTCTGCGCGGCCAGTTCTATGACCTCCTTGAAGAGTTTTCGACGCACATGCAGACGGCGGTGGACAAAGAAGAGATATTGCTTCGCCGCCCATGGACCGATCCCGAGAACAACCGCACCTACTTCCGGCTCAAGGATTTTGAGTCGTTCCTCAAGCGCAACAAGTTTTTTGAGTACCGGTCAAACAAGGTGGCTCAAAGGCTGCGCGACATGGACGGCAGAGCGGAACAGTTTCGCATCAAAGGCCGCACGGTTCGCTGCTGGTCGATACCCGCGTTTGCCAAGATTGAAGAAGAGTTCAGTTCTAAGTTTGAAGATGACGACGTACCATTTTAGGAAGAAACATGACCGTACCAACACCGACACACTGGCAAGTTATGCTGAGAGAGATCCGTCAGGACAAAGGATGGAGCATGAGGGAATTGGCCGAAAGGGCCGGTATGCATGAACGGACTATCTTTGAGTACGAGAACGTAAGAAAGCCTAGAGAGATGTCCATATATAAAGTGGAAAGGATTCTTGCCTCGCTGGGTTACGAAATGGATTTCTTTATGAAGGACCGGGCAGACCGGGTCATTAAGAAGCGCCATCCTGAGGTGTACGAGGCGACTACCGGTGTTTAGGTACTTCGGACCTCCCGGCACCGGCAAGACGACTACTCTTCTTAATCAGGTAGATGGGTTGCTCGCCAACGGAACGTCACCTACGGAAATTGGCTACTTCGCATTTACCCGCAAGGCCGCACATGAGGCTAGAGATCGCGCCGTGTCGCGGTTTGGCCTGGACCCAGAAAAAGACTTTCTATACTTCCGCACACTGCACAGTCTGGCGTTCCTTCTCCTGGGCATGAACAATGCTGAAATCCTTACAGAGGATAAGCTAAAGAAGTTTGGTAAGGCGGTAGGCGTGGACCTGTCCACGAACAACGAGACCGTGCAAGACGAAGGCTTCTCCATCTTGAGATCGAACCATCCGATCATGCGTTGCATAGACTTGGCGCGGAACACGCTCCAAGGTCCAGAGTACGCCTACAATTTCTGTGACTTACACATGCCGTATTACGAGTACGAACACGTTTATAAGGAATACAACCGGTTCAAGACCGTCAACGGCCTTAAAGATTTCACCGACATGATGGTTGAGCTTGCGGCGAACGCATCCCTCGTTCCGCATTTAAAAGTTGTTTTTTTAGACGAGGCTCAAGACCTGACGCCTTTGCAGTGGCAGGTGGCTAAAATTCTAAACGACAACAGTGACCGCATGTTTGTCGCTGGCGACGACGACCAGGGCATCTACCGCTGGGCCGGGGCCGACATTGACCAGTTCATAAACCTGTCGAGCGGATCTGAAGTCTTGGAACAGTCTTACCGTATTCCGAGGTCCGTACACAGCTTGGCAGACCGCGTTTCCAGGAGGATTACGCACCGGCAGAAAAAGGTTTGGAACCCACGTAAGCAAGAGGGGTCCGTGTCTCGCATTTACGATCCTCAGAACTTTGACTTTAGCGGAGAGGGATCTTGGCTGGTTATGGCGCAAGCCAATTATATGCTCGACGGAATTGCCGCAGAGATGAAATCCACCGGCCAGTTCTTTGAAAGGTACAACCAGCCGTCGTTAGGTCAGCGGGTGCGGGATGCCATTAGTTCCTGGAACCACATACAGCATGACGCCGGTCACGAAATATCGTTGCGCGATGCACAGAATTTATACCGCCATATATCCAGCGGTGAGGGCAAGCTTCAGCGCGGTGCGAAGAAGATGCTGGACGGTGCAAATGACCAGGACACGTTCAGCCTGTCCGTTCTCAGGAAGCATTTTGGTCTGCAAGTCCCGGATACAACCTGGGACGTGGCGCTGGACCGGATACGCGACGAGGACCGGGCATACATCACGGCGCTGCTCAACCGAGGCGTTAACATATTCCAGAAGCCTACGATTAAACTGTCCACGATCCACGGGTCAAA
>TARA_R100001163_G_C5068444_1_pt1 | contig 16654 bp, 12 predicted proteins | sample TARA_R100001163 | Tara Oceans TARA_R100001163 (sample SAMEA2621285) | marine metagenome | biome: marine biome (ENVO:00000447); feature: deep chlorophyll maximum layer (ENVO:xxxxxxxx); material: "saline water (ENVO:00002010), including plankton (ENVO:xxxxxxxx)" | depth 120 m
CATTAACCATTTTAGTTTTATAAATAGACATATTTACCTCCTTTCTTTAAGAATCCTTTAATGATATAATTTCTAAATGAGGTACTACAAGTTGTGCTGAACTACCTCCATCCCATAGAGCGGCTTCATGTAATTTACATTGGTTGCCACTATCGTATTCTCTACCTTGTAGTTTCATAACTTTTGCACCTGACCAAGAAGTAATATCTCCATGTGCTGTACTTGCTGAACTTGCATTACAATTAATTGTATATTGATATTCAAATCTTCCCATTAAATAATTACCATAAAAAGTTGTTCTTCCATCTGTTACTTCCGTACCATCTAAATAAAACCTTATATGTAAACCATTATAATTAGTTCCATCATATTGTGTTTGAAATATATATTTATATACAACTCTTGTAGTGCCAGAAGGAGCTGTATAAGAAATACTTGAACCAGTAATATCTTCATAACTGGTTGGTAATCTTTGTCTTGATGTAATATCAGGCATTGTATATGTTCCGCTAGGCACAGTTACTTGTGTGCCATTGCAAGGACTAGATAACATTTCTATAATATTACTACCTGTACTTACATTAGCAAGTGTTCTTGAGTTTGCTCTAATTATTGCCATTAGCTAATCCCATAAAGTTTAATAAATCCATCAGAAAAAGTACCCGTACTTGGATAAAATCTAATTCCATCTTGTGCTTGTGCTGTGTTTGAACTTGCACCAAATGTGTGCATTACAAGATTTGAAGCACTCTCCCAAAAAGTATTTGAACCTACTACTTGTGTGTAATCACCAGAATCAGAAGGGTTGATAATATAAAAAAATCCTTGTACTGGTGATGTACTATAACTAGCAGAATAAGTGCCCGTCATATTAATATAACCTTGTCCATCATCTTGATATACATTAACTGAACCCGAAGCTGTTATCGAGGTAGTATCATAATTGCTACTTAATATTGTTGACCCACTCATAAAATATAATCTTGGAATTAAATTAGTGCTTCTTTGTATAGAATAAACAACTTTATAAGAATCGTACCCTGTCATTAATCCTTGAAACTGTACATCTGTAGATGAAGATAATGTTGTTTTATTTAACAATGTAAGACCTCCCGCAGTACCAAAAGATAGATTACCACTACCATCTGTTATCAATGCTTTATTTGCACTCGGTGCTGTACTCGGCAAGACTAATGTATAACTCTGCCCTGCCGAATGTGGAGGTGATTTAATTTTTACTCCGTGACTATTCTGAGAACAATTAAGTTGTATAGCACCATCTGTACTACCACCATCTCCTTTACTAATTATAGTAGGTGCAGTAGCTAACTTATCATTCGTTACAGTATTATCACTAGGAGTTCCAATATCTAACACATCTCCTAATGCTAAAATAAAATTAATTACATCACCTGTTACTAAATTACTTGCAAAAGTTATAGTGCTACCAGATACATTGTATGAACTTTGTGGAGATTGTACAATACCATTTAGACTTACTATGAGGTGATTAGCACTAGCAGGACTATAATTAACTGAGCCACTTTGCAGAGTATAAGCCGCTTGACCATTAACTACAGATATAGTGTCTAACTTTTTATATGCACCAATTTCTGGTTGTTTTCCCACATATGGCATCTATAAATACTCCTTTAAATCTGGATATAATAATTCAATTTCTGCATCTGTTAAATTCATTTTTCGCAGTCCTGATACTTTTGTTTTTTTATTATTAGAATCTTCTGTTTCTAATTCTGTAATTTTTTTTTCTATATCAGCTTTTTCTATTGGTTTAGTGCCATCCAACCATACAATTTTATTTATATTATTTTCAGGTATAGTAAACATTGCATCTTTATTAATAGCTAATATTGCTAAACTTAAAAAATTACTCATGATGCAATCTCCTGTGCTATTAAACGAGAAACATGAGTTGACGCATATCCAGATGCGTGACTAGCACCATTATGATTAAATCTATATGTGTATGTTGAACCAGATGTATGACCCATAACTTGAACTTTATATGTTAATTGACTTGTTGAATTATGAGAATCATCAATAGCAATCATTGATTTTGCATCAACATAGCCACTAAAATATTCTCTTGCAACACTCATTAAACTTCTAGGATTACTACTTTTTGCATTTCCTACATCAAAATCAGATCCATTTCTTACTATTTTACACGCACCACCATAAGCACCATCACCAGAGTTATGAGGACTTATCATGCCCCAATTTAAACTAAGTAAAATTTTACTGTCTGTAGCTGTTGGTGTTATTTGTACTTGAAACACACCATTACCATCATTAACATCTGTCCAAGATGTTCCACTAATTGATTGATCCCAATAAGTTCTTACTGTAGTAATAACTGTTTGTAATAATTTACCACCACCTGCACCACTTACTGTACCCGTAAAGGCATAAGTATCGGCTAAGTTCATTGATTCAGATTGTATTTTACTTAATGGCATTTAGTCTTTCTCTCTAGTTGGAAATTTTATATTTTTGCATTTGTCTAATGTTGTAACACCATTAGTTAAATCTCTTAATTCCTGTCTATATTTTTTTAACGAATCTGAAACTGTTTTACCTGTTTCTAAACATTTTAAAACTTCCCAATCTGTTGACATCAATATATGATTTCTTTCCATTCTTATTGCGTCTATTGCTGATTCAAATTCTTTAGACATCTTAACTATCCTTTAATGCAGTTAATGTTAAAATTGGTGCTTTATATTGAAAACCATTTCCAGACCCAGATAGTCCTCCTCCATCCCAATAGTTAAGTCCGTGTGCTTTTGCAGTATTAGTAGAGCCACCAGAACCATCAGTATACTCTCTTGCTTGTATTTTAAGAGTTTTAGCAGATGACCAAGACGCTAAATTTGCATTTGTTGTATCTGCACTACCTGTAATACTTATTATAAATCTTAATTCTTGAAGCATAATTGTATATGCTCCGTAAAGAGTTGTTCTATATCTAGTTGCTTCGTCAGAATCCACAAAAAATTTATAATGGGCTAAAGGATAATCACCATCTCTTGTGAACATGTGTTGGAAACTATAGATAACTTGTTTCGTACCACTTGGAGGAGTATATGCTATTTCTGAACCAGTTAAATCTGCATAACTTCCAGTCAAACTTTGAACTGCTGTAACATTAGGCATAGTGTATGTACCACTAGGAACTGTTACTGAACGACCATCACAAACACCTGTAAGAATCTCAAGAACATTTGATCCACTTACAGTTGCAAAACTATTATCACCTCGTAAAAATGTACTACTGCTTTTTGTACCTGTAGCTGATAGCTGTGCTAAACCTACACTACCACTTGCAGGATTTATTGTACCTACCGCTTTTCCTAAATATACACAATACATATCATCTGATCCTGCTGTTGCCGCAGTTAGTGTTAAACTTGTACCAGACGCAGAATACGCATATGTAGGTTCTTGCCTTACATTGTTTATAAATAATGCAATATCGTTAGCACTTGTTACTGATTGTGATAATGTATAACTTGCTGTTGCACTAACAGAAAAATCTTGTTTTACTAAAGAATGAAAAGATGTTGCAGGTTTATGACCTATATATGGCATTTATATCTCCTATGAACTAATTGCATCTACTGCACTTACCCAAACATCTAAAGAACTAGCTGTATCACTTATTACTTTTAATGCATCTCCAGATTGGACAACAAATTTTGCTCCACCATCTAATACTTGTAAAGCTGAACCTGCAGGTATAGATACATCTTTTACAAGACTAATATCATTAGAACCATCATTAATATAACAATGAACAACTATTGCATTAGTTGTTACATTTGCCAAACTAATACCCACAATAGTGTCATAACTATTTGCTGTAAATACTGTTGTAGCACCTGTTCCTACTGCATTACTTGTATATCTTCTAAAATCTTGTGCCATAATCTATCCTTTCTTTTATATCACAAGGCAATGGACATAGCAATACTAAAACCATTTGTTGCAAAACCAGAAGTGCTTACTGCTACATCTTCCCAAGCTGATCCATTGTAAACTCTCATAGCATTACTAGATGTATTAAAATATAAATCTCCTGCATTTAATGCATCTCCATCATTGTCAGTTGATGGATCACTTGCTTTTGCCCCTAAATATGTATCATCAAAACTATCTGCACTTGCCGCCGCCGCCGCCGCTGATGTAGCCGCCGCTGATGCACTTGCTGATGCATTACTAGCTTGTGTACTTGCTGTACTTGCATGTCCACTAGCTGTACTTGCACTACTTGCTGATGCTGTTGCACTACTTGCCGCCGCTGTAGCTGAAGATGCCGCATTAGTTGCAGATGTTGTTGCACTTGCCGCATCTACTAATAAATCCCATTTTGCACTATCTGTATTACTTGTTAATGGTTGTGAACCGCTAGATGTATGTGCAGTATTTGCCATAAATATATTGTTAGTAGATGTATCTTTTACAATATCCCTAATGCCATAAGCTGTACTTGCCGCCCAATTTCCTTTATTTGAACCAATTTCGTTTGTTACTGATAGTTCTCCTGCAGTATCAAATCCTAATACTTTACCACTTCTATCTGACACACTTTCTGTAAAATCTGCAGAAGTAAAAGTATTTGCTTTTGAAAATTTAATACATCTATTAATTTGTTCTTGTAATTCTTGTGATATAGATAAATTTTTATCAAATGCTCCTTCAACACTATCTGCAGTAAACGGATCATTTTCAACTAAATCTAATGTTTGTGTTTGTGTTGTATCTCGTCTTATAACAACTGTTTCTGTGGCTGAAGGTATATTGCCTGATGTAAATACTACATTACCGCCACTAGCTTCTCCTGCACCTGTTACAGTATAATGTGTAGTAATTGTTTTAACAGTTTCTAATCCTGTAGACGATCTAATAACAACTTCAATATCTGCAGTTGTAGATATTTTAAATGTATATGCAAATGTATCATTAGACCCATTGCCAGAATAACTGTTTTTAATTGTTGTTGTTGTAATAGTCATTTCACATATTTTACTTTATTTTGTTAATTTAGACAATCCTTTTCGTGCTTCTTCCCATTTTTTGTAAAACTCTGGATTTTGTGTACGATATTTATGCATTGCTCTTAATATATTTATTCGTTGCCTTCTATCACCTACTACATATTCTATTAACAATTCATCTGCTCCAACAAGATCTCCTAATTGTCTTATAAATTCTGCGTTTTCAACCATATCTTCTTTCATTAATCCTATAGAATTTATTTCTTCTTGTGTTAAATCTGTTTTTCCCTGTAATATTTTTTTTATTGCATCTTTTCTTGCGACAATCATTACATTATCTCTATCGTTTTCTATTTTTTCATATTCCCTTGCTGTGTCTAAAATAGGATTAGGACCAACTTTTACAAATTTATTAATTAACGGATCTAATACAGGAACACCTGTCATTTGTTCATATTGTTTTAATATTTCTGCTTTATCATTTGTTTGAAATCTATATGTCCAACTAGGTCCATATGTATTCCAATTATATTTCATTATTTCAAATAATTTTTTGTACTCTAAATCATCTATATCTAATGCCATAATATCTTCATCTATTATAGGTCCACCAAAAAAATTTCGTGCATCTTCGCCCAAAATTAATTTCATTGTATCTAATACTGCAGGTGCAATAGGAGTAACCTGAAAAGGTGAGCCAGAATCAAATGCTTTCCAAAACATTCTTATTTTTTCACTTGTATTTTTTGCTGTATGTAAATTAAATGCACTTTCTAAACTCATATTAGTTATTGATGATATTAATTGTGATGTAAAATCCATAGGAATTCTAATGTATATAGGTCTACCATCTTGTGTAAGCATACCTGTAGGAATGATATTAAAATTATGTTGATCATGATCTGGGATAGCGTTCATATATGCCGCTAATCCACCACCTAACAAACCCATTTTTATTAAAAATTTTAAAATTTCTGGAGCGGCACTATATGCGGCAAATCTTCCACCTACTCCTGCAGGATCATTTTTAAACGCTTCGTAATCTCCTCTATAACCTTCTTTATTTGCATTATAAAATAAAAACAAAGTATTTAATACAGGGTTTGCTTTTCCTGTTCTTAAAAAACTTGGAGATCCTATTTGCGTTTGCACAATATACATCATTTCTGCATCTGTTAAATCTAATTCACCTTTAGCAACTTGATCTTTTAATACTTTATATCCTGCAATTTTATGACTTCTTTCTAATGCTCGTGCTATATTTCCAGAGTGCATTAAATATTTACCCATTGTTGCATCATATAATTTTCCAAACTTTCCTTTTTGAATATATTGTTCATCAATAAATCTTTTTAATGCAAAACCATCTTCATCTAACTCAAGTCTTGACCGAGCCATTCCTGCATCCCCTCTATATCCTTCTTCTAATCCTATAAAAAATCCATTTTTTTCCATATGTCTTGTTAATTCTGTTCCTGTTCCATAAATACTTTTTAAGGCAGGTTTTAAACTTTTATAGACTTCTTTTATATATTGCCCTCTTGTAAGCGGACTTTTAAATGTTTTACCATTAGGCAATGTAATCATTGATCTACGCACATCTCTAAACCCCCAATTTACTACCCAAAACAACGGATTATGTTCTGTAAATATTCCTCTAAATAATGAATTTACTTTACTTGCATATTTAAGACCTCGCCAAGTTGCAACAGGATTTTGACCCATTGCTTCTACAATACTTTTAGGAATATCATATGTTTGTATTTTACCATTTTCCATAAATGTAACCCTTTTTAATCCTGTTGGTACATTAGGATCTAATTTTCCTTTTCCTATCATTTTAGGTTTATTTATTACATTTATTGGTAGATTTGATTTATTACCATATGCTTCTACTGCACTTTTATGTTTATTTAAAAATTTAATTGTAAGTCTATATAATTCTTGTCTTTTTATTTCAGATAATAATTGCATATCATTTAATACTGTCATATCTATTGGATTATTTATTTCTTCAAAAGTTCCTTGCGTTTTTTTCATATACTTTGAACCCCAAGAATTTATGCCAAATTTAATGTGTCTTTCTATTAATTTTTCAATAGGTCTGTAAGTTATATAAAATACATTTTCTGCTAATTCTGCTTTTTGTTGTGCATCTAACATTTTAGATTCTTGTAATCTTTGTACAACTTCTGTTTGTCTTAATTCAAAAAATTTATCAGCTAATTGTGATAATTGAGGATGTGCTTCTGCATATCGTTCATACAATCCAACAAAATCAGTTTCATTTTTTAATTTTTGTAATAATTCTGGTTCTATTTTATATAATTTCCAAGTAATTTTTCCTTCTCTTTGTTTACTATGTGCTAAATTTTTATACAACAACATTAAACCAAGATCGTGTTTGTTATAACCTAATGCTTCTAACGGATGTAATATTTTTTGATACATTGTTTTTTTGTATAAAGATACTTCAGCGTGTCTATATCTAAAATTTTCTATTGAATGTTTTAAATCTTTGGCTAACGGACTATTACCTCTTTGATTGTCTGATTTTAGGCGTGTTTGCAACCACCAAAATGTATCTATCATTTCTGTACCTAAATCGTCATACTCCCTTTGTTTATCTTGTTTGCTTATTTCTTGTATATTTTCTCTAGTCCTTTTTTCTCCTTTTCTAAACATTTCTTTTATTTCTGATGCTAATTTTGCTTCTCTTATATTTGGAGGATTGTTTAATTCATTTTGTATTGATTCCCATAAATCTTTAACTTCTGGTCTGTTTTTCATATAATATGACCATAACTCATATGTTTTTGGTGCATTTAATTTTGTCCATTGCGGTCTTAATAAAAACGCCATTTGAAATTCTGCCATTAATTCTGGTGCTGAATCTCTGTATTTTACATAATTTGGACTAGCTGTTGTTCTATCATAAGGATGCCATTTCATTGTTAGTTCTTTTAATTCTAAAAGTATTTCTTCTTTACGAACAATATTTCTTCTAACCATTTCTGCTTCAAACATCTCTTTAAATACTTCTGTTGCTTCTGGACTTAAACTTTTTACTGCATCTTTATTGTTTATTTTATCTACTATTTCTTTAAGATGTGGACTTGTTAATCCTTTCATAGCATCTTTCATTACTTCTTTTTTTGCTACATCAGATAATTGAGCAAATGTTTTATACAACTCTGGATCTATTTTATTTCGTATATTTGGATCTCTTACAATATCCAAAATTGTTTCTGGCGTTACATTTAATTCTTTTATTTCTGCATTTGTTTGACCTTTATTTAATTCAGCTATTCTTTCAGCTTCTTTCATCATTTCTGTTTTTTCTATAGCACTCATAGGTTTTGCACCATCATTTTTACCATCAATCCAATCTTTCATATACTTTCTCATTCCTTTAAAACGACCAAGTATATTGCCTTTTGCCATAGATCTTGTAGGTACAAAATCAATAAGGTGTCCTATTTCGTGTGCTAATGTTTTTAAAAATTCTTCTGGATTGTTTTGTATTTCTCTATTTACAATAACACTAGCTTGTTCTCTTATTGGTTTGTTTAAATCTTGTCTTTTAAGATGCCTAAATACCCCTAAATAATTTTTCATTTTTTTTAATTGAGGTCTAGCACCTAATAAACCTTCTGTTAATGTAATTAAATCATATGAATTTAATGATGTTCCACTATCATATATTTCTTTCCAAGTATCTCTATTTCTGGCAGTAAAATCTCTTGGTGTATAAGGTTCATTTGGTATTCCTGCGTGGTTAGAATCTCGTGTGCTTTTACTATAATATGATGTTCCTTGATTAAAATTTTCTGAATATTCTTCATAATATTTATTGTATTCATTATATTCTTTTGTAGTTTCATCAGTTCTTTTTGTTGCTAAAACACCTATAATTTCTTTATTATTAGGATTAATAAATACTATTTTTTTATTAACAAAACCTATTTCTGCTTTTTGTTTTTGCCCTTTTTCATTTATAAATGTTTGTAAAATATCAAAACGAGTTTTGTCTACTTCTATGTATTTTTTTGTTTTTTTATTTCTAAATATAAGATCATTGCTTAATGTTAATTTTTTGCTTAATATTGGAATTATTTTATCAAATACTCCTTTAACTTCTGATCTTGGTATTGCTTTATCATATATAGATTGTTGTGTTTCTTCTGCAATTCTATTTAATCTATTTTGTTTTTCCGTATCTAATTTTTTATATGTTTGTATTTTTTTTGTTAATTCTGGATAATATTTAGTTGTACTTAACATAGTGCCATCTGTAACTACTTTTTTATCTTTAGATACTGCATAATAAAATTCACTCTTATCTTGTTTTCTTAAATTTTGTATATTTTGTATATTTGTTTTTGGCGTTTCGCCTTTAATAATTACACTTTTATCTTTTGTTATTTCTATTGGTTGTAAATTTTTATTAAATTCACCTTTTTCTTGTCTTTTAGCAAATGATCCTTTTGTGCCTGTAACACCTTGTGCTTCTGCATCTTCTGGTATTTTTTTATCTTTTATGTTTATTTTTCCATCAACTATTTCTGCTTCCATATTTTTTTGCGGATCTATTTTTCTAACTTGTGATTCTGCTACAGAAAACACATTCCCTCTATTGTCTTGCACAACAAATACAGATTCATTATTAATAATTTCTTTATTTAAAATCATTACTTTATCTCTACCAGATACTGTTGAATTTACGACTTCATTTATTTGAAATTCTGATATAGGTAATAATTTTTTGTTTGATACATTTTCAGCTTTTCTTCCTGCCATTTCTTGTGCTGTTTCATAAAATTCTGGTATTTCTCCTTTTCTTAATGTTTCTTTATATGATCCGCTTTGTTCTGCTTCATTTTTAACATCAAAAGGATGCCTTCCGTATGTTTTATATATATTAATTAAATTTGTTACTTGTGCCTGTGTAGCGTGAAAACCAAATAACAATATTGCAGTATGTGCAAAATCTTTAAATGTTGGCACTTCACCATTTAATGCAAATCCTAATTCTGTCATTATGCCTGTTTCTGCTAACAATCTAGCTGTTGTTGTAGATTTTTTTCCAAATCCTAATTTTCTTGAAGCTATGTTTTTTACTAAATGACCACCAAAACTTGTAGCCGATCCTATTGCTCCCATTTTTAATGCAATTTTTCCATTTTCAATAGATATAAAATTTTTCATATATTCTTCAAAATTATTATGTTTTTGATCTAACATTCCTTCTACAAATGGATACCTTAATATTTCTGGCAACATAAATGCTCCCATCATAGATGTCATAGGTGTTAATGGTGCAGTTATACCTCCACTAATAGTATTTAAAAATGCAGGAAATGCTATACCTCCTCCTACCATATAAGGTAAATCATTAATCATTTGTGATATACTTTTAACTATTTCATCTCCAAATGTTTGATTTTCATTATACATAATCATATCTTTAAAATAATCTACACGCTCTTGTTCAGTTAAATTTGGATTGTCATATACAAAATTTACATATTGTTGCAACATTCCGTGTACTGATTGTTGATACCCTGTAGTAAATGCATTTTTATTACCTTGTCCTCCCATTGCATATGCTAAAGGTTTTATAATTGTTTTTCCTACATCTGTTTTGGCAAATTTACTTGTATCTACAGGAAATGTTGCCATTTTAGGATTTACATATTTAGTTGGACCTGCTCTATTATTCCAATATGAAAAAACATAATCTACTCTTTCTTTTAGTTTTTCATTAGGTTGCGTATGATGAAATTTTAAATAATATTCTTTCATAGCACCAACATCACCATTTGCTATACCTCTTATTAACTCATCACTTCCTTCTTGTTGAAACATATGAGCCAACAACAATGCTTTTTGTTGATCTGGCGTAAGATTAGTCATATCTCTATGTTCTAATGCTTCTTCTGCCCATTTTTCATTTACATAACTTCTGTCATATAGTTTTCGTGTATAAAAATAATTAGTAATTGCTGTTACTGTTGTGCCTTCCGTAAATTGCCATAATCCTGCCGCTGTGGTATTGGGATCACTTGTATGTATATTTCTGTTATCTGACTCTAACACCGCTATCATACTTAAAAAATTTTCTATATTTTGCATTTGATAAGGTTGAAATTTATAATAATCTTTATATATATCTTTCATCCTTCTTGAGTTTTTTCCTGTTGTTAAATATGGATTTAACATTTCAAATGGTTTAATTCCTTCTTCTAATTCTTTTTGTTTTTTATTTAATAATCGTTGTTGATTTTCTTCTCGTCTTTCTTGTATTCCAGAACGCAAAGTTTTTTTATGAAATTCTATGTCTGGTTTATCTTCTTTTAATGCTGTTGCCATTAATTCAACTTCTTTGTTTTCTGGCATTTCATTTTCTGTTTTAAGTTCTTGTAATACATCTGCAAATTCCTTTTCCATTGCAGTTCGTGTATCTTTATCTAATTCTCTCCAATTTTTAAATCTTTCTTTATTAAAATCATATTCATTGTTAATAGCTTCTTGATTTACATTTTCTACATCTTTTTCTTCTAATTCTTGCTTTAAATTATTTTCGTATGGTTGTGTTGTTGGTGGTGTATATTTTTGAGGATCTTCATCTACAATATCATCAGATAATAAAGACGAATTTGTTGGCTGTATATTATACGCTTCATTAATTTGCGTATCACTAAACCCTGCTTTTTTTAATGCAGGTCGTTGACTTTCAATCATTTCCAAGATTGTATCTTCACTAAATCCTGCTTGTTTTAATTCTAAAGCTGTAATTCTCATTCTTGTTCTTGAATTAGTGGCAATACAAATGCATTTGTTTCTAAATTATCTACAATATTAATACCTCTATTTATAGACAAACCATCTGTAGGCAATTTACCTTTTATTCTTAAAAGATACTCAACTATACCTTCATTTTCTTTTTTTGGCGGCATTTGAGGTAATGTTGGTTTTTTTCCTTTAAACCAATTTTCTGCAGAAAAAGTATATGCATCATCTAATGTAAAATCTGTAGGTAATTGAAAATTACTAAATGTTTGTTTTGCAAAATTTTCTTTTTTTATTGACCTAACATATTTTGTTAAATCCTCTATCATACCATTTGGATTCATATCATTTTTTAAAGTTAACATTTCTTTTATACTAATACCTTTTTTTTCACCATATTCTAAAATTTGATCTATATATAAAACTGCTTTAAATGTTTCTTCATCATAATTATCATCAAATGCTTGTAATAACTGATCCATACTTGCATCTGGACCTAAATTTCTAAAAACAGATGTAGGATCTTTTTGTCCTAATTCTTTTGCTACCATTCCTATTGCTCGTTTATAATACATAGCATTTTCTTTTGCTATTTCTTTCATATTAGCTTCTGATTTTTTATTTAATTTATCATATCGTTCTAATTTTAATAAACCTTGTTCTGCGGCTAAATGTATTACATTTTGCTCTGCTACAGTATCAACAGCACCACTATTTACTAAAACTGACAAAATTGTATTTGCTAAAACACCTGCAGGAGTGTCTGATTTATCTGCATCTTCTTTTATTATTGTTCTATATAAACTAGCCGCTCCTTTAATTTGCTGGTCACTTAATTTGCCATATTTTCCACTTGACAAATCTGTTAAAAAATTTTTTTGTATTTCCATTCCTTTAGGTGTTTTTGCTTGTATTTCTATTAAATCTCTACGAAGTGGTTTTATATTATTAAGTTGTTGCATACCTAATTCATCTGTAAATAATGCTTTTTGTGTTTTTGCTTTTTCGCCTATATCTGCAATTAATTTTTGCCTTAAATCATCATCTACACTTAATTCGTTACCATCAATATCAAAAAATTTATTTTTAGTGTCTTTTAATCTTCGTAATGTGCCACTCCAATCTATATTGTTTTGCCCTGTAGGACTTACTACAGTTGAATTTGCTATTGCTTGAAATTCTATATATTTATAACTTGTTTGATATTTATCTTTTTTTATTTGTTCTTCAAATTCTGTATCTCCGTGTAAACCATTTTTTCTATATGACTCCATATTATTTTTATGTATTTCAAAATTAGCTGTAAATTCTTGAGGTCTTGTATAATTAGCAATACCATCTATATATGCTGACCTTTCTGTTTCATAAGCATTTTTTTGATTTTTTAATATTTGATTGAATACAATCTCTTTTGTTTTAATCCTGCCTTCTGTTAATTTACTTATTAAAGAAGGTAAAATATATTTAGCATCATTTCCAAATTCTTGTTTTGCATTATCTATAACTTGAGTTTCATAATTAGAATATTCATTTTCCCAAGAACTTGGATTTAAATAATTAGTATTTCTTGGATCTTGAAACTCTAATAATTTATTTGTAATTTGACTACCTGCTTCTGCTGTTTTTAATTTTACTTTTGCATCTCTTTCAGCTACTTGCATTTTTATTTGATAATCTAAAAATTTATTAGCTACATTAGATATACCTTTTGATATTTGATTGCCTAAACCAGATGTTTGTACACCTGCGGTTAAAGAGCGTGATGCCCTTCCTACCCCTGTTCCTTGTTGTTGGTATCTTGGTAATCTCATAATATTTCTTTCATTATTTTATAATCCATACCTGCAGATGCTAAATCTCCAACACCACCAATAATTGAACCAATCATATTATTAGTTTCATTTGCTAATAATCCTTGTGTTTCTATATCTAAACTTGCACTTTGTGATTGTGCTACTCTTGCTAAATTATGCATATCACTTAAAAAATCATTATAATCTTCTTTAACAGCTAATAACGGAGAACCTGTAAATTGAACTCCAGACATTCCTATTCTTGCTCTTTGTTCACTCATTAATTTTGTTTGCTCTCTTAATCTTCTTTGCTTTTCTATTTCTAATTCCATTTTCTGATTATATGCTTCCCAAGCCGCATTTGCTTGTATTTGTTTTTTATTTGCTCGTGCCTGTTGTATGCTCATAATTGTAGAGCCAACAGTTGTTACACCACTAAAAATAAAACTTGCTAATGCCCAATTAAATCCTGCCATAATTAATCACTTGTTACTAATGTTCCTGTTATTCCTAATATTGTCATAGGTAATGGTTGTGTTTGTTCTACAGTAATTTGACCATCCCTATCCCATCCTAAATTTGTTACTCGTTTATCTCCTGTAAATTGCGGTATGTTTGTACCCATTGGCGTAGATGATGTTCTGAATGGTAATTGATCTCCATTTATTGTTACACCTACTGTATTTAATAATCTTACCATAACTTCATTATATCTTTTTTTTCTACCCTGTGAAGTACCTGCTTGACCACCTGCTTCTACTCTTAATGTTTTTAATGTTGACACAAACCCTAATCCTACATTAATTGTTTTTGTTGATAATTCACTTGGTATATTAACAGTTATTGCTCCATTTGTAACTGTTTGTGTTGGATAAACTGCATCTCCTATTAATATTTGTACCTTTTGTCCTTCCAAATGATCTAATGCTGTTACGCTAGTTGAAGATGAATTTACTGTTCCTGTTAAATAACTATCCATATTAGAAGTAGAATCAAGATATTCTACATATTGTACTGTTGCTCCATTTATTACTCGTTCTGTAATTACCCAAACTTGATCCTCACCTCCTTCTGGAATACTTGCTACACTTTTAGCTTTTGCTATTCCTTCACTTGTTGGTGCTAATCTAGTAGCATCTGTTGTTTCTACAGTTAAAAAACCTACTGCTTGTGGATTTGTTTCTGTAATAGTTACAACATTTGCGGCAGGATTTGCTACTGTAAAATCTGCGTGTGCATTTATTGCTGTATAAATATTATCTGCAGTTGTATTATTATTTGTATTTGGTCGCCAACCATTTGTTTCTGATGGTGCAGAACTACCTGCTGTTTCAGATGTAAATGTTACTTTTGTTCCATTTGATTTTGTTAACACAATACGACTACCTACAGGTATGTTTGCGTAATCAGTTACAGTTATTGTTGCTGTTCCTGTTTTACCACCTATTGTATGTTGATGCCAAGCTACAACATCTTCTTCTCTATTAAATGTCATTCCTAATAAAACACCATCACTTCTTATTGCCCAATATATTGCATCTGGTTCTTGTGCATAATCAACTTCTGTAATTCCACCTTCCGTAATATGTTCAGCAAGTATAGTCATATCTGGTGCAGTATAAGCATCATCTTCAAACCTATAATATAGCTGTCTTACTTTTCTTTGTTGTCTTTGTACAAATAAAATTAAATTACCAATTTGTATTGGTCGTAATGGAAAAACACCATAGGATGTTTGTTGTTGTATATTAATATTATCTGGCTGTAATGGCTCACCTGTAGGTCGGCTTACTTTAAATTCTGAACCTGCAGTACCTACCATTAAATCTTTTGATGGTGCTAACCATCTAATTGCATTTACTCTGTTTGCCGCTATTGTATATATAAATGCATCTGCGGCTTCTGCATCACCTTCATCAAAATTTTCATATATTCCAGATTGTGATCCCCATATTGTTTGTGGATAACTTGTTGACCCTGCAAATACTAATCGTTGTTCAAAAAAGCTAACTGCTCTTGGAAATCCTGTTGTATTAGAATATGCTCCTAATGACCAAGTTTTTGTTCCATTACTTGTTAAAGCAACCAATACTTCTGCTGTTACTTGTGTTGCACTTGTAAAAGCTGTAATTTTTCCGTGTCCATCACCTAATTTAAACAACCTACCCACATCTGTACTTGCAAATAAACTTGAACTTGCAGTTAATGTTCTTCCTGTTCCTACTGTTGTTGCACTAGATGTTAGTGTTGTTGATGTTGTATTTTGATCTAAATAAGGACCTTTTTCAAAATCTACATCTGTAATACTCCAAGATGTATGCCCTGTTCTTGTTAATTTAGTTGGCTCGTGTGATTCGTGAACTATATACATAACATCTGCAGATTGTGCAAATTGTAATTCTGATAACTGTGCTGAAGTATATTCTGTTGTTATCTCATAAACTTTTGCCGCAGTTCCACCAGATGTATAAGTTGTATAATTACTAGAATCTACCCCAGATAATTCAAAAGTATTTGTTGTTTTGTTAGCTACAGTATATCGTCTGCCATTTACTTCGGTCATTCCTCCAACATCATTAATCCAAATGTGATCTCCATTTAAATATCCGTGTGATGTTGCAGTTACTACTGCAGGATTTGCTTTTGTAATAGCTGTTATTGTTTTTGTTGCTTCTGTTATTTGCCCATTATCTTTATAAAATCTAATATATAAATTACCAAACTCTAGAATATATGCTTGTTCTATATTAAATTCAAATGGAATTAATCGTGTAACTTTTGTAGAATCTTTTACCTCACAAACAAATCTAGTGCCATATCGTCTTGTTGCTCCACCTTGCGGAAACACAACCATATTTTTTAAAGTTTCTACACCATTATTATATTTTTTAAAATCAATTTGTCCGTGTAATTTAGGAGATAACTCTCCTGCAGTAAAATTTGTTTGAAACGGATGTACTCTAGCCATTATTGAAACTTACGGAAGTCTGTAAAAGTATCTGATATAATATCATCTGTAAATCCTTCTGTTGAATCTATACTTCTTGCTTC
>TARA_R100001163_G_scaffold2920_2_pt1 | contig 16595 bp, 34 predicted proteins | sample TARA_R100001163 | Tara Oceans TARA_R100001163 (sample SAMEA2621285) | marine metagenome | biome: marine biome (ENVO:00000447); feature: deep chlorophyll maximum layer (ENVO:xxxxxxxx); material: "saline water (ENVO:00002010), including plankton (ENVO:xxxxxxxx)" | depth 120 m
TCAAGCAAGCAGCGAAAAAATGTGTTGCTCGGATGATGGAGATGAAAATACAGAAATCGCTTTAGAGGCCACTAATTGGCTTATCTCGCAAGGCGAGGAGGTTGATGAAGAACAATACGAGTTAGTTGATGAGAGGGCCGTTGATTACGAAACTGAGGACTTACATGATGCACTTTGGACGTTTGCAAGTACCCCTGCAAGTACAAGAGGAGAAAAAAGCGACCTAGATAATGAGATTGTAAAGATTCGTTACCAATATGACCCACGCAAAACATCCGGAAATTCCAGGACATTCTGCAAAATGATGGTGAGTGCTAACAAGGTATATAGAAAGGAGGATATTGAAGAGGCAGGCAGAAATCCTGACATAAATCCGGGTTGGGGGCCGAATGGAAGAAATACTTACGACATATTCAGATATAAAGGAGGAGGAAATTGCCACCATAGATGGGTAAGAAGAACCTACCTGCAAAAAAACAACAAGAGAATTTCGGTTGCAGAAGCAAGAAGAATTATTGACAAACTACCGTTAGAAAAAAGATTAGATAACCTAATCCCACCTAACGACCCTGCAATAGTTTCACAGATGCCTTACACGATGCCGAATGAAGGATTTTTACCAACCAACCCTAGAAGATAAAACATGGCACTAACAGCAGAAGTCTTATTTGTAAATACAGATTACTTAAAAAGAATAACAAACTTGAATGGAAGCGTTGAAGATAGCGTGGTTGTGCCTTCTATTATTTTGGCACAAGACAAGTATTTACAGCAATATCTCGGAACGGATCTTTTAAGCTACCTAAAAACAAACGTGGCTACATTAAGTGGAAATTATGAAATTTTGATGGATAGCTATGTGCGTAAAACAACAGCTTGGTGGACAATGGTGGAGTTGATACCTAACCTTTACGTTAAGCTTGACAATGGTGGGTTAGTTATTCGAGTTGCAGATAACACGGCAGCTATCACAGAAGAAGATTTGCACCGTGAAATAGAAAGAGCAAGACAAAATGCTCAATTTTATACAGAAAGACTAGTTAGTTATTTGTGCAACAACAGCTCTTTATTTCCACAGTATTCGAGCAACGTAAGTCCGGACATGCATCCGGAAAGGGTAGCATACAACCAAAATGGGTTTACCGTTTCGCATGGTGCTGACTTATATAAGTATAGAGCTGAAAAAGCTAATGTATTGGATTGTAACGACTGCTAATGAAGATTAAAAGAAAAGAAAACGAGGTTAAATTGAAAAAATGGTTAGCAAAAAATGGAAATAGAAATACAAATTATCCTCAACCTTCTCCCGATATTGGGAGCGATGATAGGGGTGTACGTTGCTCTAACAAGAGAAATTGAAAAATTGAAAGGCAGGGTTTACTCTTTAGAATCAGACAGAAAAGAATTGAAGGTGCTAGTAAAAGAGTGCGTTGAAGGGATAAACGAGCTAAAAATTTTAATTGCTAAAAAAGGTATATGAACAGACGATACAAATACTTTAGCTTAGATGAATTTGACTCACCGGATGAAGAAGGAAGCGGAGGAATGATGGAGCATGAATTTATTGAGCAACTAGATGTTGCAAGAGACATTGCAGGGTTTCCCTTCATTATCAATTCGGGATTCAGAACAATTGCTCACAATAAAGCAGTAAATGGCACAAGTAAAAGCTCGCATCTTTTAGGTTGGGCAGCAGATATCCATGTAGGCTCATCTCGCAAGCGTTTTATTATGATTGAGGCATTACTTGATGCCGGCTTTACAAGGATTGGTGTTGGTGATAGTTTTATACATGTGGACAGCGACCCGGAAAAACAACAAAATTTAATTTGGACATACTAAAACAAATAAGGCCAAGACTTAGCGGTAACGTAAAGAGGGCTTATGAGTGGTGGACAAAAAAGCAAAGCAGGGTGTTGGTTATTGGCGACTTACATTGCCCTTTTGACTTAGAAGGCTATTTAGAGTTTTGCCAAGATATATATGCACGGCATAATTGTAACAGGGTGCTGTTTATTGGTGACATTATCGACAACCATTATGCGAGTTACCATGAGACAGACCCGGATGGCTATGGAGGAGGAGAAGAGCTAGAAAGAGCTATTGATAAGGTTAAAAAATGGAGCAAAGCTTTTCCGGTTGCTGATGTATTGATTGGAAACCATGACCGCATCATCATGCGAAAAGCATTTAGTTCTGCAATACCAAAAGCATGGGTAAAAAGCTACAATGAAGTTTTGGGCACTTCCTGGAATTGGGCGGAAAGAATTGAAATTGATGGGGTGCAGTATGTACATGGAGAAGGAGGAACAGCAAGGACTAAAGCTAAAAATGACTTAATGAGTACAGTGCAAGGGCATATACATACCCAAGCTTATTGCGAGTGGTTTGTTGGAAGAAATGCGCGGATCTTTGGCATGCAGGTTGGATGCGGTATTGACCACGAAGCGTATGCTAGTGCTTATGCAAAACATTACAAAAAACAAGCAATTGGATGTGGCGTTGTAATTGGTGGAGACGTTGCAATAAATTGCTTAATGAAATTAGGAAAATGAAAACAAAAATTTTTACAGACATAATGAAAAACCTAGACCTTACACAAATTTTCAAAGGCAAAGGAGACTTAAAGAGGTGGAGTGCAAAAAGAACAATTGGAGGTTCAATAGTTGCTTATGCTTTATATAGCATGGAAAATTCTGGAAATGGAATTGAGTTGTATGGCGTTTTGCTTTGCTTAATTGGTGTTTTACCTCTTTGCTTATCTTTTTTAGAGAAAGATTGACTATATTAGCATAGTGTTGAGGATGGAAACATCCTTTGTGTTTATATCATTGTTAAAGGAGCTGCCCGATTGGGTGGCTCTTTTTTATTAAAAATTTTTTGGGCTAAGGTGTTGGATTATTAAAGTTTCTTTATATATTAGGGGCATGTTAAACACAAAAAAAACAGAAAACATGAAACAAGCAAACGATATTGTATGGATTGTGAAAACAACAGAAGGTGTATCTCAAGGCTTCCATGTAGGCACACAAGGTTATGATGCAGACATCCTTTTTTGGAATACTGAAGAAGCTGCTAATAAGCACGCAGCAAATTCTTACCGTGAAGCTGTAGCTGTCAAAGTAACTTGGAGTATGTATAGATACCTTAATTCTTAAACCCCTAGAAATGAAAAACACATTAACACAAACAGGTGCGCCAAAATTGAGCGACCTTAAAAATGACAATGACTTTACTTTTGAATTTAATGGAGTAGAGGTAACAAATCCTAACCTAGACGAAACAGGCAGATTCTTTGTATTGCCGGAGGAGTATTACGGGCATGGATATACTCAAGACTACGGAGCGTTTAAGTATGCCCAAATTGAGGAGATACTTTTTGCTAAAGGTATTGAGTGTGAGAATCAGAGTTGTGCAAACGACCTGTGTTTGTCTTTTAGTATTGCATTGAAAAATGCTCAATTGAATGTATATGTACCAAATAGTTTGAGACAAGAATACGATAATGAGTTATTCAATACTTACACAGTAGAGATTGACCAATACGGAAAAGGCATGACTATTTTGACTCATGTAGAAGGAGAAGAAAGTTTAGAGAAGGTGGTTGATTTAATTGTAAGAACAGTAAAAAAATTCGCATGAAAAATTTAGAAAAATACATGGACGATAAAATTGTGGAGATGCACGAAAGTATAAAGTACCACAAAGAAAAGTTAATTGATGAGGAGAAGTGGTTAGTTTTTATTGAATCAACAACCAAAGAAGAAGGGTACAATTACAAGTTAGAGCGTGCAAAAAAGGATATTGAATGGAGGAAAGAGAAAATACAAAGTGATAAGTACATGCTTGATATTTTGTACACTGCAAGAGATTGCAAGGCAGATAATGGATTTAATTACCAATACTCTGTAACATGACAAAAAGAAAAAGTGAGGGCTTGTGGATGAATAAATCTACAGGCTCTCTTTACTATGTAGATACGTTCGAGGGGCATGCCCATCTTATCAGCTTAAATTTTACTTTTGACAAAATAATTGCAGAAGAAGAACTAAGAAAATTTTATAAAAAACAAAGATGAAACACAAAGCAGTTTACACCCTTTTCGACAGGGGTATTATAAGCATTGAAAGAGAAATGCGAGAATTTATTGAAACACTTCCTGCTCAATATGAGGGGAGCGCATTGGAAATTGAAGATATGTTTGCAGAGCAAGCTTACCAATTTTTTGTTGGAGGATTTGAAGCAAGAATGTGGTTGGTGCATCATGGGGTTGACCCTTTAGAAGCGATTAACTACATAGCAGATTGGTACGACAGCAAACAATACACAGCTGATTTGTACCCTATTGGCTACGAAAAAATCGCTAATGAGTTATTTGTAATTGTAGGAGAAAACATTATACAAAATGAGTATCAAGATTAAAACAACAACATTCCCAGAAAAAAAATTTGCTAACTACGGTGAGTGGATGCGTTGGTTGAATAAGCAAGACCTATCAGCCGAAGAGAAATTTGAAGCTAATTTCATGCGTATATGGGAGCAGTTCAAAGCTGACATAAGAAATGAACGAGAAAAGTGAGGGTTGCACTAGAGCTTTTTGCCGGTTCGGGCAGTTTTGAGAAGGTTGCCAAACAGTATGGATATACAACAATCAGCAGTGATATTATGCACTTTAGCAACATTGATATTGTAGGAGATGTATTGGAGTTGCCCATCGAAATTTTCACCCGATACAATCCGGATCTAATTTGGGCAAGCCCACCTTGCACCACTTTTAGCATTGCTGGCGCTAGGTTTCATTATAAAAATGACAACGGCACTGTTTACCCTTATTCTGAAGCAGCCTTTAAGGGTATCGAAATACTTGAGAAAACTATTGAAATAATAAAAGCGTGCAACCCAAAGTATTTTTTTATTGAAAATCCTAGAGGGTTGATGCGTAAAATGCCCTGCATGAAAGAATTTGAACGAGCAACAGTTTGGTATTGTCGCTATGGCGATAACCGCGCTAAACCTACTGACATTTGGACTAATAATTTAGTTAGTTTATTTAACCCAGACGGCTGGCAACCACGACGAGAGTGTTTTAACGGTAATGAAAAATGCCACCATGATAAATGCCCAAGAGGCACTAATAATGGTTTAGGTACTCAAGGCTTAAAAAATAATTTTGAAAGAAGTAAAATACCACCTCTACTGATTGAGGAAATAATAAAATCAACACTATGAAAGCTAACACAGAAATGCTTAAAAAAGCTATTATACAAGAAAATGACGACTTAAAATATTGGCTAACTTACATAAGGTATAGAGCAAAGAATCATTGGACAGGAAAAAATGCCGACTTCTGCTCTTGCGATTTGGAAAACATCATGCTTAGAATTGAAAATGATTTGTTTGAAAGCAGCTTAAAAAAGGAAACTACTTTACGCAATTCTAAGGCGTAGGTAAATTTGAATAATGTTTAACTTTAATTTTTAGAAAAGATGGCAACATCAAAAATTCAGACGGTAGCCAAGACCGCAAATACTTGGCAAGGACAAAGTGGTACAATGTATGACTATAATGTTACTCTTGAAGATGGCACTTCTGGGATTGCTTCAAGCACATCACCGGAAGCACCGCCCTATGGTGTCGGAGATAGTGTAGAATACACTGCAACAGAAAACAAATTTGGCGTTAAGCTGAGGATAAAAAAAGAAGGCAACTTTACCGGTGGTGGTGGAGGATTCAAAAGAAGCCCGGAAGACCAAAAGAAGATGGAGAACAGTTGGGCTTTAGGAACAGCAGTACAAGTGCTAGGAGTATGCCCGAAAGAAGTCAGCGTTGAAAAATGGTTAGTTGACGTTTCAGAGGTTGCAAGGATGTTATTGGCTAAAAGAGATTCTTTGAACTAATGAGTAAAAGAAGTATTCAAGCTTATAAGGATATATTACCACAATTGAGTGATATGGAGCAGAAAATTTACAAGTGTTTACACACCGGTGATTATACTGCTGAAAACATATCTCATTTTACAGGTATAAATCTTATAACAGTAAGAGCAAGAGTTAGTGAAATGTTTGATGAAGGAGTAATTGCTCAAAAGGAATCCGGTGAGTATTACATCCTGCATGCAGACGATATGGAAGATGTAAAACAACAAAGGTTGGAAGCTAAGTACCTTAAATGGAAGAAGCTTGGTGAAAAACATGGGTGGCATTTTAGATATGAGTGCATTGACAAACATGGCGAACCTTCTCCGGAAGATTACAAACCGTGCAAAATAGATCCGGAAGACGATGCTTTTGCTTTTACAAAGCAACAAACCTTAAATTTTATTTCATGAGTAAAAGACCACATCACACAAATGACTTGAAAAAGTTTATTTTTAAGAAATTTGGCTCTAGCATTAAGTGTGCAAGAGCATTAGAAATAAGTCCGCAGACTGTCTTAAATTGGCATACAAAAAATCCTAGAGCAATGCTAAAATATGCTCCGGAAATTGTAGCTAAATGCGACACTACTTGGACACAGCTTGCAGGAGAAGTCCTAGCAAGAGAAGAAGAGTTAACTAAATAATAACAAGGGGGGGTATTCAGCCCCCCCACAATTTACAACAATGAATTATTCAGAAACAAAGCCCCTTTCGTATTCCTCAATAAAAGAATTTGCTAAAAGCCCTGCTCATTTTATTGCATATCAAAACAGAGATAAAAAGCCTACTTCTGCAATGGAATTAGGAACAGCAATACATATGCTAGTCTTGGAAGAAGAAAAATTTAAGAAGGAGTACAACATGTGCAATTCTAGGAGAAACACAAACATCTACAAAGAAGAGTTAGCTAAAGGGAAAAAGCTACTCAACCAAAACGAGTGGATAACGGCTCACAAAATAAAAGAGGCAATCAAAGCCCATCCTTTAGCTAGTGAATTAGTTGGAGGCGCAGACCGTTATGAAAGTGAGATAATAAAAGAAATACAAGGCGTGCCTTTTCGTGGTTTTTTGGATATTCATGGCACTAATTACATTGCTGATTTGAAGACGTGTAAAAATGGCTCGCCTTCGGAGTTTCAAAGATCCTGCTACAATTTTAAGTACTATTTACAAGCAGCCGTATATAGTGAACTTACAGGTATTAAGGATTTTTGGATAATTACAGCCGAAACATCTGCACCGTATTGTATTACACCTTACAAAATTTCCTCTGCATATATGTTGAAAGGAAGACAAGAGTTGTACAAAATAATTGAAGCTTACAAAAAATGGATGGAAGAAGATAAGTGCAGGATTGGTGGATATGACTACTTGCTTGGCAGTGAAAGTTTCTTTACTCTTGAAGCTCCAAATTGGGCAAAATGACACAAAGACAATTTAAGGGCATTTGGATTCCTGCTAGAATATGGTTAGATAAAAACCTAAATGCGACAGATAAGATTTTACTAGCAGATATTGATTCTTTTACAGGAAATCAAAAAACATTTTACAAAAGCAATGAGAAGATAGCCGGCGAGCTTTTCGTGAGTGTTAAGAGTATTTCCAGAAGTGTAAAAAAATTGAAAGATTTGGGATATATAAAAATCGAAGGCAACAAGCGTGTAAGACTTATTTACAGTTGCTTTAATGGACAAATTGAGATGGAGGAAGGACAAATTGTATTTGACAAGGGACAAATTGACTCTTGTGAAAGGTCAAAAAGTCCTACTACTAATACATATACTAATTCAATTACTAATACAACTACTAATAGTGTTCCTTTACCCTTCCATTCAAAAGAGTTTGCAGATGTTTGGGAGGATTGGAATAAAAACCGAAAAAAGAAGTACAAGGATGGAGGCAAGCGTGCCTTAAAAAGATTGTGCAGTTTAAGTGAAAACAACGAGCAAGAAGCGATTGCGATTTTAGAATATTGCTTGGCTCAAAATTATCAAGGTATTTTCAAAGAAAAAAACAATGACAAAGGAAATAGTAAAAAATTCAATACAGACATCTATACAGACTATCTCAACTCGCTCTAACATTACTCTAGCAGAGGCATGGGATTTTGGTACTAACGTGAGGGCTGCATTTAAGAATGAGCCGAAGATGACACATATTGCATTAACAGCTTTATTGAAAGATGCAATTGATTATCTGGAAATGAACAAAAGTTTTAGGCACGAAGGAGATTATATAGATGCAGTAACATATTTGATTGAGTGGTTTCCTGCTATGAAGTTGGAAGAATGGAAAGTGATTTGCCAAAGATTAAAGGCAGGTTACTACGGCAAAATGTACGAGCGTCTAAAATTACCGGAGTTGGTGGAGATATTTCAACAACACGAAGGAGAACGTGCCGAGTATATGGAGAAGAATATCAAAAGAGCAAAAGATGAAGAGGGGCATAAAGTATTCCATGAAATGACAGACCACCAAAAACAATTGTGGCAGGATTTCAAAGACAAGCTAGATTTGCCGGAGGATGATACAGATGACAAAGGCAGGTGGAAATTTATACCCCATCCAAACTCAACGGAGCAACACACAGCAGCTTTAGATCCGGACAAAAATGAAGAGGAATGAAAACATGCACAAGCATATCCGGTGGACAAAGTTCTGCATATATAGCATCCAAATATCCAACTGACTACAATGTTTTTGCACTTGTTACAGTTTTAGACAAAAATTGTGCGCCAAAAGACAAAGGGCTTATTAAAATTGTAAGTGATAAAATCGGCAAGGAGTTTATTGGTACGGTTGAAGATGATGTGATAATACATACCATCTTAGACCTAGAGCAACATTTAGGCAAGAAAATAGATTGGGTTACAGGCAAGCCGTTTGAGCATTTAAGAAAAACAACAGTGCCAAATATTATGTGGCGTTACTGCACCGAACTAATGAAAATTAAACCCATGTTCAAATGGTGGAAAGAAAATTTTGATGAACCAATACAAATGAACATAGGTTTTAGAGCAGGAGAAGATAAGAGGGCTAAAAATATGCTAGAAAGATGCAATGAAGATGGGTTGAGGGCTTACAACAAAGTGTATTGGCAAAAGCCAAATTTCCCTATGATTGAAGACAATGTGCATAGAGATAAGGTTGTTAATTATTGGAAAGGCAAAGATGTAAGATTTGCAGTACAAAACAATTGTGTTGGATGCTTTCACCGAAATCCTTTAGTGCTTAGAAAGATGTTTGATTTGCACCCTAACAAAATGCAGTGGTTTATTGATGAAGAGCTAAGAAAGGGTGGACAATTTAAGAGTGAAATGAGTTACAAAGACATAAAAGCCCACAAACCACAAACAGAAATAAATTTTGACGATTGGGGTTGCGATAGTGGCTATTGTGGATTGTGATGGGCAAAGTTTTGAAGTAAGCTAATTTTGTGCTTATATTTTAGCCGATGCCTACAGAAAGAAGCCGGCTAGTTAAAAAACTTGACAAAGTATTTTCTAAGTTTATACGGACAAGGTTCGTAGATGATGCAGGATTTGGAGAATGCTTTACTTGTGGTGCAACAAAACATTGGAAGGAAGTGGATGCAGGACATTTTCAGAGTAGAGGAAAGTATTATACAAGGTGGGATGAAAAAAATGTGCAATTTCAATGTAAAAGATGCAATGGCTTTAGAGGAGGCGAGCAATATGAATTTGCAAAACAATTAGATATTAAGTATGGAGATGGCACGGCAGAAGATTTGGTGGTTGCATCAAATTTGTCTGCTAAATTTAGTGTCCTGGAATTGAAAGAGCTTATATGTATTTACAATAACAAAGTTGAAGAAATCCAAAGACAGAAAGGCATTTGACATTTGGGTTGAGGCAAACTACAATGAGTTGGTTCGCTATGCCGCAAATTACCACAAGGACAAATATGACCTTGTTAACCATGTGTACTTAAGAGTTGTAAAGCAAGACCTAGGAAAAGTAATGGAGAACCCTACAGGGTATTTTAGGAGGGCAATGTTTATTGAAGGAACAAGGGGGCAGTTTAAGAAAATTTACAAAACCACGTTAGAAATTAAACAAGAGCCGGTTGCAGAAAGCAAAGATTTATATGAAGCAATAAACAGAGAACAATTGGAGATATTTACAAATTGCTTAGGTTGGTTTGACCAACAAGTTTTTCGGTTGTGGTTATCCGGTGAAAACATTTGCGAGCTTGCAAGAGATTCAGGCATTGCTCAAAGAACATTGCACACATCCTTATATCGAACAAAAAAGAAAATTAAAGATGCTTTTAACAAGCTCAAAGACAAGAAATGAAAGACTAGAAATTTGCAGAGGTTGCAAACACTTTGTAAGTGTTACACAAAGCTGTGGCACTTTGGGAGTTGGTAAAACAGTAAAATACAAAAACACATCAAAAAAATTGTGTGGATGTATTATGCCGATAAAAACCCACTTAAAAATAGGCAGTTGCCCTTTGAACAAATGGAAGAGTGAAGTAAACAAAAAAGATATTGAAAGCTTAAAAAGTCTGCTAGGATCTATTGAGAAGAATCGCATAACAAAAGAACAAAACATGAAACTAACAGAGCTTTATAATAAGATAACCCATAAAAAAAACAAAGTGAGTGGCTGTGCGCCTTGCGTGAAAAAGATGGTTACAGAAATGAGTGAAATGCTAAAAGATGAATAAAATGACACCAAGAAGAGCAAAAAGATATATCAACCAAGCAAAAGAGTGGGTTGTGTTTACTAGCGAAGAAAAATCCGGCAAACACTTTTTTAGGACATTGATAAGTGACAATGCGGCTTGGGAGGTGTTGCTTAACATTTGTGTTAATGATTACCACATACGCGAAACATTTAGAAACATATTAAATACAGCAGATGAATACATTGAAAATAACCGAGATACAGGAGAATCCGAATAACCCAAGAACAATAACAAAGAAGAAGTACAATGAACTTGTGCAAAGCATTAAAGGATTCCCAGAGATGCTCGAAGCAAAGCCAATTGTAGTAAATCCGGAGCATGTAATTTTAGGAGGCAACCAAAGATTCAAAGCAGCAAAGGCAGCCGGATTAAAGAAAGTGCCTGTATATGTGGCATCGTGGGATGAAATAAAACAGCAAGAGTTTATCATAAAAGACAATTTACATTCCGGTGAGTGGGATTGGGATATACTTGCAAATAACCATGATGCAGAAGAGTTAATTGAATGGGGCATGGAAATTCCTGCACTTGACGAATTTGGCGAGATTGAAGAAGAAGTGAAATTTAGCGAGTATTTGGATGAATCAAACAATTACATTGTGCTAACCTTTAACAATGATATTGATTGGTTGAGTGCCCAAACTCATTTTGACCTAGATAGCGTTTACAGCAAAAGACAAAATGGAAAATCTTGGAGCAAAGGAGTTGGAAGAGTGTTAGACGGAGCAAAGTATCTAAATAAGCTAAAGAAATGAAAATTTACTCACCGAGCTACAAAAGAGCTGATGGAGTCAAAACTCATTACATCCTGCCTGACGTAATTTATTGCGTGCATGAATTTGAAGCAGAAGAATATATAAGCAAGGGTTACAATGTAGAAGTGATGCCTGACGAGGTAGGAGGAAACATTGCAAGAGTGCGTAATTATATTAAAGACAATTACATTGGCGAGAAAGGTTTGATGATTGATGATGACATTGAAGCAATTAAAGTTTGGAAATGGAAAAATGAATTGCCAAAAGCAGTAGAGGTTAAAGATGTAGAAGAGTTTATTGAAAAGGGGTTTAATTTGTGCGAAGAGTTTGGTTGCAGACTATGGGGCATTAACATTATTGGAGATAAAGGAAGTTACAGAGAATACACACCTTTTTCGCTCAACAATACTCTTTCCGGTTCTTTTATGGGTTTTATAAATAATGAGCTGAGATTTGATGAAAGGATGCCACTAAAAGAAGATTATGACTTCTCCATCCAAAATGCAAATGTGTACCGTAAGCTACTAAGATTGAATTATGCTCACATGATTAAGAAAGACCACAAAAACAAAGGTGGATGTGCAGACTATAGGACGATAGAAAGAGAAAAAGAAAACATGATGCTTCTGCAGAGAAAATGGGGCAGAAAAATTGTGAAGCAGGACAAAGGAAATAAAGGAAAGAAAAAGACTACATATGATATTAACCCGGTTGTTAAAATACCACTAGCAGGAGTTTAAGAATGAACAAAACCGAACACAGTAAAAAAGCATTGCTTGAAGCATTAGAAAAATCTTTGGGAGTAGTAACCACAGCATGCAAGATTGTAGGAGTTGGAAGAACAACATACTATGATTGGTACAATAGTGATGAAGACTTTAAGCAAAAAGTTGATGAATTGAAAAATGTTGCTTTAGACTTTGCAGAAAGTCAATTGCATAAACAGATAGCAGAAAATTCTACGGCAGCTACAATCTTCTACCTTAAAACCAAAGGAAAGCAAAGAGGATATGTAGAAAGCCAAGACATAAGTATTACACAAACAGATAAAAAGCCAAGTTGGTTCGATGATGATGAATGAATTTTTTTACCATGCACTAGGGATATGCGGAGAACATTCACACCCTAATTTGATTAACATGCTTTTTTTAGGAGCAGTTGCATTTGTAAGCTTTAAGGTTTTAGCAAGAAGAGTGAGGAGTGACAGATAATTGCACAATATGTGATTCAGAGCTAGAGCATGATGATATGCGTGGCACAATTGGAACAGAGCCAATAGGTTTTTGCGTTTGGTGTTATTCTTCCTTACATGGGCTTTTTAATAGTAAAGAGATTGAGGAATCCTAAAACATATTACCAAGCTAAAAGTAGTAAAGCAAGAATCCAAGTGCATCAGGGTGGCACAAGATCCGGCAAGACATATTCGATTCTTTCGGTGCTAATTGAGTATTGTTACAAGAATAAAAATGCAAAGCAGGTTGTAACTATCTGCAGGAAAACATACCCATCTTTACGCTCAAGTGCTATGCGAGATTTTTTTCATATCCTGGAAAAGGAAAATTGGTACAACCCAAGTCTACACAATAAGCAAGAAGGTACTTACAAGTTGTTTGGGAATTTGGTTGAGTTTATAAGCGTTGACCAAGCCGAGAAGGTAAGAGGAAAAAAGCGAAACATTCTTTTTATCAATGAGGCAAACCAATTGAACCTTGAAGATTGGAGGCAGTTGATATTGAGAACACAAGACAGAATAATAATTGATTACAACCCAAGTGACGAATTTCATTGGATATATGATAAAGTGCTTACAAGGGATGATGTAGATTTTTTTCAAACAACATACAAGGACAACCCATATTTAGGTGAGCAAACAATTATGGAGATTGAAAGATTGAAGGAAGCAGACGAGAATTATTGGAAAGTGTTTGGATTAGGAGAAAGAGGAGTGAGCAGGACAACCGTGTTTACACATTGGAAAGAGGTGGAGCAAGTGCCGGAAGGTTGGAAGCTTTTGGCTGTGGGGTTAGACTTTGGATATACCAACGACCCGACAGCAATTGTAAAAGTTTACACGGATGGGAATGGATATTGTTTGGATGAAGTGTGCTACTCAAATGGATTGCTTAATACAGAAATCTGCAACATATTGAGGGGTGCTGAAATTGACAAAGGCGATTCTATTATTGCCGATAATGCAGAACCAAAATCTATTGCAGTAATTGCTTCGCAGGGATTCAATGTGCATCCATGCAGAAAAGGGCCGGACAGCATAAGAGCAGGGATTGACTACATGAGGTCTAAACCTTTGAGCATAACATCTAGGAGTGTAAATGGCATAAAAGAGTTGAGGAATTACAAATACAAAGAAGACCGAAACCAAAAAGCATTGAACACGCCTGTTGATGCGTTTAACCATTTTATTGATGCAAGCAGGTATGCAATTACATTTAACCAAACTAACCCTAACTATGGCACTTACCATTTGGGATAGGTGTGGTAATTTAATAACAAGTACGTTATATTTACAGAAAGAAGAAAACTACTAAAATGGCAAAGAAAAAGAAAATTTCCAGGAAAGAAGTGATGCAAGAATTAGAGATGGAGGCAAAAGCTCCCGAATCAAAACATGCAATTGCATTAGGTAAAATTCAAGGGTGCAAAGAAGGATGTGTGGATAATTGTGAAGCAGCTAAATACCTGTCTAGCATGATGCTCACAGCTTCGGATGAAGAAAGAAAAGTATTACATGAAGCTTGCAATGCTTTATTGAATCACAAACCAAATGTGGCAGAGTTTCACCTTACAGAGTTGATTAAGAGACAGGCATGAGTTTTACAAAAGCACAAGACTTGACAGACGTTGGCAATTTGAAATCTGCATTAGGGCGTGTTCAAACATACAGAGGCACAAGGGATGAAGCAAGAGCATTGGGAGATTGGGCAACCGCAAGAAATACGGTACAAGGAAGAAGCGCAAAAAATGATGTGCGACTTGGAATTAATTACATGCAAGAAAAGCTTGACGGAGAATTTGACCAATTAGCAATAGACCATTGTACCGGATTAGAAACAGTACTAAATTCAGTATGAAGATAAAATTGCCCCACACATTTGCAGACCTTAGTGTTGCCGAGTGGCAAATCCTGCATAAAGATTCAGCAATGCTTGACAAGCTTGTTGCTCTTTCTGGGATTGACAAAAAGAAAGTTTCAAAATTGCCAAAGAAGGCACTAGATGTTGCGTACTCTCATATTGAAGAATTAAGCAAGGGCGAGTATGGTGAGCATATTGAAAAGCTAACAATTCAAGATGTGCAATATGGTTTTGTAAATGATTGGGATGCTTTCACGATGGGCGAGTACATAGACATGGAGGAGTATTGCAAAGACTTGTCAAAAAATGCAAATAAGATTTTAGCACTATTGTACAGGGAAATTGAAAGAGAAGAGGGCAAAAAGTATTGGATAAAGCCATATACAGCAAAAGAAGATCCGGAGAAGTTTAACAACATACCGGCAACAGTATTCGGTGGAGTGCTTAGTTTTTTTTTGCATTCCAAAAAAAGCTTGTTGAGGACTATGCGGCAATCTTTAGTGGAGATAATGAAGGAGGGGACTTTGGAAAAAAATGGGGATGGTACTCTGCCCTATATACCCTCGCTCAAGAGGATTTTCTCAAAATGCATGCAGTTACCGAAAAACCTGTGGGCACGGTTTTTACACATCTTTGCTATTTACAAGACCTAACAGAAAAAAAGAGAAATGATAACATTCGCTAACATAGTAGATAGGTTCGAAAAATTTGTTGAAAATCACTTTTTCCTCAAAACATTTTCATTCGGTTCACCGGAGGACTTAGACCTTAACAAGTTTGAAAATTATCCCCTGCTGCATCTAGTTTATACATCGGGCAATTATGTGGACAAGGTTAAAACATATACGCTTGAAGTTTACATTATGGATTGCCCACGAGGCGAAGAGAATAGGAAGGAGTTTGAAAGAGATGTAATTACTCAAAGTGAGCTATGTGCAGAAGATATATTAGCAGACCTAGAAAATGGTGGTGCTATTTTTGATTTTGATTTTGCTTACATTCTGGAAAGTGCGAGCATTACTCCTTTGGAAGAAGAGAACAGCAACACATTGAGTGGAACACTTTTGACTATTTCAATTGGAGTGCCTTACTTATATGATAGTTGCAATGCTCCATTGACAGGAGTTAGCCCACAAGGAACAAGCACTACATATTCTGCTAGAGGATTGTTAAGAGTGAAGGAAGTTGATGGCACACCGGATGTTACCACCGTAAAAACAATAACCGTAAGCAATGGCACGCTTACAGATGACGGAAATGGAGCAGTAACTATAGATACCGGTGGAGGTGGTTCGGAGACTCTAGCAGGGTTAACAGACACAAACATTTCAAGTCCTGCAGAAGGACAGGCCTTAGTATATGACAATGCAACGAGCAAGTGGGTTAACGGCTTTGGAGGCACTTCGGGTGCAGTTAGTGTATTTCAGTTAGTAGGAGGAGATACACAAAGCTTTGGTGCAGGTACTACTATTGTGGATATGGGTAGCATATTGGGAGGTGCGCCAACAGTTAGTGCTGTGATGAAGGCAGGTTGGGCTGCAGGCGTAGCTAGTGCAGTTAACGCTCAACAAGTTCTAGCAAGTGCAGTTAGTGCAGGTTCGTTTATACAAGTTGAATTGAAGTACAATGTTACAATAGCAGGTGGTTCGGTTTGCCTTTTAGGTGCGAATACTGTAACAGGCATCTTTCAAAATACAACCCCAAGCTTTGTTCTGCATAGCGCAGATGCAACAGACGTGGTGGCTACAGGCACAAGTACACAAGTCATAATGTACCAAACAAGTAATGCATTGAGGTTTCAAATAGTTGCAACAGGTTCAGGCACTTTACAAATTGAGTATTGGAAAATAACAGTAACACACGCATAACATGGCACATACAGACGACCATTTTGAAATAACAGAAGAAGAAATTGCCGTAAACCAAGCAATTGGAAAAGAGCAGTTGGAAATGATAAACAGACTAGTCGCTTTTGTAAATAAAAGGCTAGATGAAATTGAAGAATTAAAAACAGACGTTCAAAATCTAAAAACAAAATAACATGGATTTTATTATTGAAAATTGGGCAGCGTTATTGCTCGGATTACTTGCATTTGCAAAAGTTGTGGTGAATCTAAC
>TARA_R100001163_G_scaffold19799_1_pt1 | contig 16369 bp, 19 predicted proteins | sample TARA_R100001163 | Tara Oceans TARA_R100001163 (sample SAMEA2621285) | marine metagenome | biome: marine biome (ENVO:00000447); feature: deep chlorophyll maximum layer (ENVO:xxxxxxxx); material: "saline water (ENVO:00002010), including plankton (ENVO:xxxxxxxx)" | depth 120 m
AAAACGCTCCTTTCAATCTTGGCACGCCGCCAAGGTTACAAGGGGCGAGCGTGGCACGGACTGGGACTCATTCTGTGCTGCTGTTGAGTCGTTAAAGTTCGGCACAATGTTCCGCCATAACGTCTCTGGCGATCTCCCAGTGAGTCCGCAGGGGCTGGTCCTTACCGAGAAGCTAGACCAGCTGCAGTGTGCTGTGGTTAACGCTGGGCTGAGGTTTTACACCTACACTCACCACCACACAAACCAGCTGGGAGATGTAAACGCGAACACTGTTAAAAGATTCTCGTCTCCTGGCTTTGTTATTAACATCAGCACGGAAACAGTGACAGATGCTGTCAAGTATCAACGCGCTGGCCATGATGTTGTAATTACCAATAGCGCAGTGTTCGAACTAGCAGTTCGAGCAATCAAAGATAACAAGAACCCTTTGGAAGTTGTTAACACGTACGACATCAATTCACCAGTGAAGGTTATTCCTTGCCCTGAGCAGTATACGGATAGCGCAACTTGCGCCAGCTGTAAATTGTGCGCTAGGTATAACCGAGGTTACGTAATAGCGTTCAGGAAGCATTGAATGAGATGTATAAATTCGCGCACTTTCTTGCTTCTCTTGGGTTATTCTTTCTGCCTGTCGTTATTATTGCGCTTGCGTTAATCAACCGCTAGAAAGCATCAACAACCCTCGCCTAAGTTGCGGGGGTTTTTTATTACCTTCACACAATACGAATACGTATTAATATTGGGTAACGATACGGATACGTATTGAGAACGGTTTGCAATACGAATAATTATTTAGATTCTTTTTAGATTTCGAGGTAGAAATATCCGACCTACTATCACGCCACGGGCCGTACGCCACGGGCCACTGTCATAATAGTTTGAGAGACATTAAACACTTTGGCTCCTAAAACGGCGAAAGAGGCGTTCTATGGGCCTCTAAAACAGGTGGCTGCTCAGTATGTTCCTCTTCTGATGGCCCGCATGCGAGTGTTGCAGGAACGCGCAAATGGAGCAATCGAATACCTTGAGGCTGAGGAGGAGGACTCACCTGCTCTTGTTCTGATGGACGAGAAAGAGAGAACTGTAGGGATGGCAGAGGCTCAAACGACATTACACAAATCAGTACTGGAAGCAGGGTTATGTCAAACATTGGTTGGTGCTTTTGCTGATTTACTTGAGAATGATTACGCCAGGATTAAGGACAGCTCTTGCTTCTTCGTTGACAAGGACGGTGACATCATCCCGTTGTACGAAGAGAACGGCCTTTACGACGCTGATGACTAGTCTTTAGGCAAGATGCTGCCACAGACACGTTCAATGGCCTGCATGTAGCCATCCCAGAAGTGCTTGTCATCCTCCCTGATGGCAGTACGAAAGTGCTCAGAAGCCCAGGAGTACTCTTCCAAGATCTCTTCCACGCTGAGATAAAACTTTTTTGCTGACAAATCCTGATGAGTGTGGTCAGGATCGAAGTAATCATCATCAGTTGCTGACACTTCAGTGAAGGAAGTCATCTCGTGTTTAAACAGGTGGTAAAAGACCTCTTATAACAGTTTTAAAGGTTTCTTACAGAAAGAGTAAAAACCCTCATAAAAACTGGTTTTAAAGGATGTTCTTTAAAAAGGTTATTGAGGCTGTTCCTTTAAGGTACTAGTAAAAGACCAGTTTTAGTGCTGGCACAGCCAGTGTTTTCAGAGCGTAAGAACCTCAATACGTTCAAGGCGTCCGTTTCACTCAAACAGTGATGCAAATCAAAGGCGAACTGACTGGCTTTGTGCCAAGCATGTACGACGAACCCACCTTCAACGGTGAACCACAAAACAACTGGACCATCAAGGTTTTGGTGACTGAAGACACAGAAGAACTTGTGTCTCAACTTGAGTCTGAATACGACAAAGGTTGTGAGTGGTGGCAAGGAATCAACGGTCGCAAAGCTTTCTACGATCCTCCGTACAAGCTGCTTGATGATGGCTCTGTGCAAGTCACAATGACTGCAAAGCTGAGCTACGAAGAGTTCCCTCTGCCTGTGGTGGATTGCGAGCTAGAGCCCATTGCAAAGGATTTGTGGCTGCGTCCTGGAACCAAGGTGATTGCCCATGGTGAGGTTAAGTTCCACGCTCGTAGAGCACCCAAAGGTGGCATCCGCCTTTGTCCTACTGGTCTTCAGATCCTTGAAGCTGTGACTACTACGGGTCGTGACCGTGGACCTGTGTTTGTAAAGCAAGCTGGTTTTTCTCAGTCCAAACCAAATGTTGAAGAACTTGCTACTGTATCTACGAAAGGAGCAGATCCTGACTTTTAGGTAACCAATGGCCCGACGATTTCATAAGTACGGTAAACGCCAAAACGACGGTTATCGCTCGGGCTTTGAAAGCAAGGTTGCTGCAGACCTTGAACAGTTTGGTGTGGCTTACGAGTACGAGACACAAAGCTTCGACCTTGTAATCCCTCGTAGCTACACACCTGACTTCTTTCTCGCCAACGGCGTGGTGCTTGAGGTCAAAGGATTCTTTGATCAAGAGGACAGAAGGCTGATCAAGTTGTTCAAGGAGCAGCATCCCTCTGTTGACATTCGCATGGTGCTGCAGAAGCCGCATCAAAAGCTCACAAAGAGCGGGCGTATGACTTACGCCACGTGGTGTGAGAAGCACAATGTTCCCTGGTGTCAGGGTCCGTCACTACCGAAAGACTGGACTATGTTATAGTTCGTTCGGATAGATGAAAGGACACGCGACCTCCAGGGGCTAACTACCCTTGGAGGTTTTTTCATGTCTCGCGTTGTTCGCCGTTTGAGTTGCCCACTGTGCGGCTCTCGGGACAACGTTGCTTTGTACGAAGACGGAGGAGAGCACTGCTTCACTCCAGGTTGCAACTATCACAAAGCTTCCAGTTCCTCATCGATTCCTATGCCAATCCAACAAACAGAACATCAAGAGATTCAACCGCTTGTCGGTAGCTACGGCCCAATCAAAAACCGCAACGTTACAGAGGAGGCTTGCCGCCTGTTCGGCTACTTCAAAGGCCAACACGGAGACAGTGCTGCTTACTTCTGGCCGATCTACGACAAAGAGCGGCGCTTGACCGGTTACAAGATCCGTAAACCCAACAAGCAATTTGTCCAACACGGATCAAACCCAGACAACACGTTCCTCGGACAGGAGAAGTGGAGTGCTGGCGGCAAGATGCTTGTCATCTTTGAGGGTGAGTATGACTGCCTCAGCTACGCCACGGTGCGAAAGACCTGGCCATGCGTATCGCTGCCAAACGGTGCTGACTCAGCTGAGCGCTGCATCCGCAACAACCTTGATTGGTTGCTGAAGTTTGAAGAGGTAATCCTGTGCTTTGACAGCGATGAGCACGGGGCAGCCGCGGCCAAGAAGGTGGTTCAACTACTTCCACCACGCAAAGCCAAAATAGGCACCGTACAGGGCTATAAAGACGCCTCTGAGGCCCTTGTAGCTGGCGATAGCAAAGCCATCATGCAGATGGTGTGGACAGCTACTAAGTACGAGCCTGATGGCATTGTGAACGGCTCCAAGTTGTTGGAGTGTGTGCTTGCTGATCCAAAGGTTGAAAGCGTTGAATATCCTTATTCGTTCTTGAACGACAAGCTGCATGGCTTGCGTAAGGGTGAGCTTGTAACTGTTACAGCTGGTACTGGTATTGGTAAATCTACTTTTGTTTCAGAGATTGCTTATGACTTGCTCACTCGCCAAAACGAAACGGTTGGTTATGTCGCTTTGGAAGAAAACATCCGACGTACTGCTCGACGTTTTGTTGGGATGGAGCTTGACTACCCTATCCATATTGACCGAGGCCACTTTAGTGACGAGCAGGTTGAGGCTGCGTTCAGTAAAACGCTTGGATCCGGTCGACTCTATCTCTACGATCATTTTGGTTCTCTGGACCCTACCGTTCTTCTTAATCGGATACGGCATTTGGTGTCTGGCTGCAATTGTAATTGGATCATTTTTGATCACCTTTCGATTCTGGTATCGGGCCTTGACCAAGGTGACGAAAGGAGGGCGATTGACCAAACAATGACAAAACTCCGAAGCTTTGTCGAAGAGACTGGCTGCGGCATGATTCTTGTGTCACACTTACGCCGACCACAAGGCGATAAGGGCCACGAAAATGGAGCGCAAACTACTTTATCTCAGCTCAGGGGCAGCCATAGCATCCCTCAGCTCAGTGATGTTTGTTTGGGGCTGGAACGCGATCAACAAACCGCAGATTCAAACGCCGGAACTATTGTCCGTGTGCTCAAAAATAGATTCACCGGCTGGTGCGGAGCTGTGGGTGAAGTGAGATATGAAGAAAAGACAGGCAGAATGTTGGAGCTCTCTAGCACTAAAACTAAAACCACCCAATTAAATGATTCTGTTGAAACCGATTTTTGATATTCACGTCCGTGAATTGAACGCTTGCAAGGTTACGATTCTTGCAACAACAGAGGAAGCTAAGACTTTCTGCAGGCCCTACTTCAAATCCAATGACTTCTGTTTCGATTGCAATTACGAAGGGCTTGAGCGATTCGTTGACGAAGCCCTCACCGCCGGACTCAAAACCTACATCGATTCTGGTGTTCGATGTCGAGACAAATGCCCTAAAAATCGGGGACGTTACTACGATTCACTGCTGTGCGATTCACGACGGGACCCAGACGCAGCTGTATAAAGATCCCAAGGTTTGGATTCCCATCCTTGAGAACGCTGATGTACTGGTTGGTCACAACATCATCCAGTACGACGTGCCTGCCATACAGCAGGTTTACCCCAAGTTCAGACCAAAGGGGCACCTGCTTGACACGTTGATTGTTTGTCGGATGTTGTACCCAAACATCCTTGACAAAGACTTCAAGCGCAAGTGGCCTGACATGCCAATGCAGATGTATGGCCGTCACAGTTTGGAAGCTTACGGCTACCGCTTGGGCTTTCAAAAGGCACACGCAGACATCACAGATTTCAGCACACTCACCCCTGAGTTAGCCGAAAGGTGTGTCTGTGACGTGGATTTAAATGCTAAGCTTTTTACTCGGTTGCAACCAAAGATCGAAGGCATCCCTTGTGCCATGGATCTAGAGATGAACTTTGCGAAGTTGATCTCCCTGCAGGAACGATCTGGGTTTCCGTTTGACGTTGAAGGGGCGCTCAAGCTGGAAGCCGAGGTCAATGACAAACTGAATATTCTCAGCGAACGATTGAGACAACGGTTCCCGTTCGTTGACGGTGGGGTCTTCACACCAAAGCGTGACAACTCCACACGGGGCTACATCAAAGATGCGGCTATGTGTCGTCTTGATGAGTTGAACCCCAACTCACGAGATCACATTGCTTGGGCTCTGCAAACTCATCTGGAGTGGAAGCCAGAAGAGCTGACAGAGACAGGTAAACCGAAGGTGGATGAAACGATTCTGTCGAAGATTCCAGGAGCTGAGGATTTTGTTTCACACCTCACACTCCAAAAACGGCTAGGTCAATTGAGCACAGGTAACAACGCCTGGCTCAAACTCGTAGGAGAGGACCACTCACTGCACGGCAGTGTTATCACTGTCGGCTGTGCCACAGCCCGCTGTAGCCACGTGCATCCCAATACAGCCCAGGTTCCCGCTGTCAGGTCAGTGCTGGGTAAGGAGTGCCGGACTCTGTTTTTACCTGACGTTTCAAGGAAACGCAAACAGGTGGGCGTTGACCTCAGCGGGATTGAGGCACGGTGTTTGGCCCATTACACCTACCCCTTTGATGGCGGTAAGTTTGCCGACGAGGTGTTGCACGGCGACATCCACACAGCAAACCAAAAGGCTGCTGGGCTAGCTACTAGAGATCAAGCGAAGACATTTTTCTACGCCTTGATGTATGGAGCTGGCGCAGAGAAGTTGACCTTGATCACCGGGCAAGACGGTGGCAAGCTCAAACGAAAGTATTTTAAAAACATGCCAGCCTTGGACAGACTTACCAAGCTGGTAACTGAAAAGGCAGAAAGCCAAGGCTATATCAAAGCTTTGGATGGCCGCGAGATCCAGATCCGTTCAGCACACAGCAGCTTGAATTTCTTGTTGCAGTCGGCAGGAGCGTTGATCAGCAAGGTCTGGTACATCAGATGCTTTGAGTTATTGACCAAAGCAGGGTTGTTGTACGACACACACTGGACCTTCCTTGCCCACATTCACGACGAGATTCAATTTTCTGTGGAGAAAACTCATGCACAACAACTCGGAGAACTCGCCATCAAGGCAGCTGCACTTGCCGGGGAAGACCTCGGCTTACGGATTCCCATTGCAGCAGAGTATAAGGTGGGAGAAAACTGGGCCGATTGCCACTAAGTTCTGCACGGTTTGTAAACAGGAAAAACCTGTCACCGAGTTTCACGCTGACAAGCAGAAGGCTGATGGCCGGTATCCGCACTGCAAATCTTGCAACAAAATTAACGTAAGAAATCGTAAAAGATTAAGACAATACAATCCACCACCAGTTGACAGTCGGTGCGAATGTTGCGGTCAAGTTAAAAAGTTAGTGCTTGATCATTGCCACACGACACAAGAGTTTCGTGGCTGGTTGTGTAGCGATTGCAACGTCGCACTTGGCAAACTTGGGGACGATACTCAAGGCGTCCTAAATGCGCTTGATTACCTTGAGCGCAAAAATATGATGACATCAATTGACGGAGGTGACCAAGATGAATCTGCTGCTTGATGCGGATATGCTGCTGTATCAAACAGTAGCCAGTTGTGAAACGGAAATTGAGTGGATGCCTGACATCATCACGACTCATCTTCCTGTTAAGCAGGCTAAGCTTATGTTCAATGAACTTGTAGCAGCCAAGCAAAAACAGGCAAAGACTGAAAATGTTGTTCTTTGTTGGACTTCAAACGAAAACTTTCGTAAAAAAGTTGATCCAACTTACAAAGGCAATCGTGTCAACTATCACCGCCGCAAACCTGTAGGTTTTGTAGCAATTAGGAACTGGGCTGAAGGAGCGTATCCCTCAGAATGCTGGTACAACCTAGAAGGTGATGATGTTCTCGGCATTTTAAGTACTCGTAATCCAGAAGAAACTATTCTTTGGTCAGGTGATAAAGACCTAAAACAAATTCCTGGTCTTCATCTCGATAACGATGGCAACACCTATTCCATTTCCAACGTTGAGGCTGATGTTTATTTTTACCGGCAAATTCTTACCGGCGATTCAACTGACGGGTATCCTGGCTGCCCTGGAGTTGGTCCGAAGACAGCAGAAAAACTCATCACAGAAGAAGACTTCACAGAAGCCTCCGCATGGGGAACTGTAATTAAACAGTACGAAAAGAAAGGGTTTGGCCCTGATTACGCCCTCACGCAAGCACGTCTTGCTCGCATTCTCCGAAACACTGAGTACACCTTTGATGAACTTCAACTATGGACACCACTCACGATCCCATCAACCCCTCCCACTACGCCATCGACGAAGGAGTAATTGAGTGCATTGATTACATTGAGAGCCACGCTTTCGATTTTCTTGAAGGCAACGTAATCAAATACGTCACTCGGTATCAACACAAAAACGGTGTTGAAGATCTTAAAAAAGCCCGTTGGTATCTTGATCGTCTAATCCAACGGTATGAATCTAAACCAACCTATGATTCGGCAATTTACGAATCTATTCTCAACTGCAATGACTTTGAATTCCAATTCCCGAATAGTAAAACACTGGATGAAAAAAGCGAACCAGCTTGACAAACCAGATTGTGACAAACAACTTCAGTTTCTTGAAGAAGAGTTTTACGAAGTTATGCACGCTTGGAAAACTGAAACTCGAGCTGAAGTTATCAAGGAACTTTGCGATCTTATCTGGGTTACTTACGGTATGCTTCATACACTTGAAGTTGATCCAGACATTGCTTTTGATCGCATTGCTGCGTCAAATTACTCCAAGCTGCCGTTCAAATTAATTGACGGTAAGGTGCAGAAAGGCCCAAATTACGAAACACCCAACCTCACTGATCTTTGAAATGAATCCTGCAATTGCAATGACTGGCCGCGTTGAAAGCTGGCTAGAAAATCCTACGCGGCGCTACCCGGTTAGCTGCACAGTTTTTGTCTGTGCCGACACGATGGATGAAGATCCTGATGGATTAGAAGGTGCGTTTTCTTTTGTCTCTAAAGCACTACGTTACGGAGCAGGAGTCTCTGTTCATCTATCACAATTGCGTGCCAAAGGAGTAGAAAACAAGCACGGCATGGTTGCTTCTGGTCCTTGCGGTTTTATGGAAATCTTTTCCAAATTCAATGAGATTCTACGAAGAGGCGGACAGTACCGCAACGGAGCTGTGGTGTGTCACCTCGACGCGGACCATAAAGATATTATTGAGTTCCTTAATTACGACCGTTCACGTATTCCTTGGCTAAAGCGTTGTGTAAACATTGAGCCAGAAATTATCAACGATCCTGACAAGCTGGCTGCAATTATGAACGCGGCTCGTCGTGGTGATGTGTGGATTGTTAAAAAACAATACGACAAAAACGGTGAGCGTATTTACTCAAACGTTTGCCAAGAGATTCTCCTCAAAAGCCGCGATACATGCTTGTTGAATCACATCAACCTTGGCATTTGTAAAGTTGAAGACATTCCTCAAGCATTTGAAGATGGAATGAAATTCTTGTGTGAACTTTACAAAAAGACAGAAGTAGAAGAATCAGGTATCTACATCCACAAAGACAATCAAGTTGGTCTTGGTGTTCTTGGTCTTGCAAACCTGCTTGCCATTGAAGGTGTTAAGTACAAAGATTTTGTCCAAGCTCTGCAGTACACCAACCTTGGTGTGTATAACGGCGTCACAAAACCCGGAGCAATTTCTGAGGCCCTTTTAGAAGGCTTTAAACGGGCCTCTGTAGTAGCCGAAGAGTACGGGATGTCTCGCGCCTTTACCGTAGCCCCTACAGCCTCTTGTGCGTACCGCTACCAGGACCGTGAGGGTTACACTACAACCCCTGAAATTGCTCCTCCTGTAAGTCGTAACATTGATCGCGCCAGTTCAACTCTTGGCGTCCAAAGTTATGAATTTAATCCCAAGTGTGAAACTGCTGAAGAAGTGGGTTGGGATACTTTCTTTACACTTAATTGTGAATGGCAAAGAATGATGGATAGCACTGGGATGGCGCACGCTATCTCTATGAATTGGTGGTCAGACGTGGCAACCATGGACCGTAATTTTATGGCACGATGGATTAACTCCCCCTTGAAGAGTTTGTATTACAGCCTTCAAGTGATGCCGGATACGCAAGACAAATCAGACATCTACGCAGCGTTAAAAGACGTTGACGTTGATGAATATCTTGCAGAAATCCTGGAGGAATCCGACCCTGTTCAATGCGATTGTGCTGAGTAATGAATCCGTATCAAAAACTACAACAAAGAAAGCGTACCTGGACGCCAATTCAGCCCACTGCGGGTAAACTAAAAGAAGGTTCAGAAGAAACCATTCGTCGAGCTTTGGCTCTTCGTGCCCTTGAACTGCCTGTCGGTGAGTTTATCTCCGAGGCAGTCATGGGAGAGGTTCCCAGCGCAGCACGAAATCTTCTTATTTCAAACATTCGTGATGAGGAAAAGCATGATGTCGCACTTGGATACGCAGCACGAGCGCATGGTGTTGATGCAGCAGCAGAGGCGGAAGCAGAGCGCATTAAAGAGGCTTGGATCAATCATCCAGACCACACCGTACTCAAAGCAATGGTGGCTGAGAGAGCTGTATTCTTCGTTCTCCTCCCGTTCTTTCGCTTCTGTGGAGACACCGGATTAGCCGTAACTTCACAGGACATCAGCCGAGATGAGCAGGTCCATGTTGCGAGTAACTCCCTGGTTTGTCGTGAGCTTGGTCTCACTGTCTCTCCTAGCCTTGATCGCCTACGAAAGGCTACAATCGCTTGGGTGATGCAGCCGCTTGGCCGCTCAGAAGACAAATACCTGGACAAGCAATTCTGGCTTGATCAGAGCGATAGCTTGATGTACGCCGGTAAAGCCGAAGGTTTGCTTGAAACTAAACGAGCCCGTGTGCCTGCTTTCTTTGAAACAAGTAACATGGACTTACCTAGTTATGCGTAGTTATGGCTCGTTGGTGTGACATTTTCGGTACTTGTGGTAACAAGAAAAAGGCTAGACGTGCTCAACGTAGAGCAGCAGAAGCAGCAGCAGCCGCTGCCGCAGCTGAACGTCAACGCCAACAGCAACTAGAACAGCAGCGCCAAGCACAAGCTGCGCAGCAAGCGCGTCAAGCTCAGGCTCAAGCAGCTGCATTAGCAGCTCAACGTCAAGCTGAAGCTCAAGCGTTAGCTAGTAAACGTATTGGTGCTGCAACTCAAGCAAGGCAAGATATTCTTGCTCAACAGGAAGTTTCACAACAACTTATTTCAGATGTAACTGCAGCAGGTGCAGAAGAACGATTAGGTGCAACGGTTGGTCAACCTGGCATTTCTCGCACACAACTAACAGCTAGCACAACCCCTCTTGGCGGCTATAGTGGAACGTCTCCTACAGATGTTTCTGCAACGTCCTTGAATATATGACACCTTACATTGACCCTGATATTATCAAATATTTGGAAGAAATGTATCCTGATCAGTGCCCTGACCTTAGTATGGAAGAGAAACAAATTTGGTTTTCTTCTGGACAAGTTTCTGTTGTACGGCATCTTAAAGATCAATACAACATTCAAGAAGAAACTAAATACAACTAATTAAGTGTTATGGCTCTTCTCCCAATTGTCATTGGCGTTGGTTCTGCTCTAACAGCAGGTGCTACTGCTTACTCTGGTTATCAAACTCAAAGAGCAGCCAATAAACAGGCAAAAGCTGCAAGAAAGCAGGCTGCAGAAACTCGTCGCCGCACAATGCAAGAGATGAATTTCATGCGACAGCAAGCTGCTGCTGATCAAACAAGGTTTCAACAAAGTTTGGCTGCGTCTCGCGAGCGTACTGCAGCCACGCAACGCCAAGCTGAAATGGCACGTCAAGCTACAATGAAGCAAATTGCAGCGCAAAAGTCTGCGTCTGCTTTAGCTATTCAGCAGCAACAACTGCAGTCTGCTATTCAACGTCAATCACAAGCTGCAAAGGTATCACAACAGAAGCGTAAAAAAGTTGGTAGCCCTGGTGCTCTCCGCACAGCCGTTGATGCTCAGTCCGCACTTGCTCTGGGTGGCCCGTCACAAACTACACAATCTGGAGTCGGTGGTCTGAATGTCTAAAAACAAAGCTGCGGCTCGGTATTCATTTCTCGAGCCAGAGAAAACTGTTTATCTTGATCGTGCCATTGAGTGTAGTCGATACACTTTGCCGACTCTTATTACGGATAACGACCGCAGCACGGGTAAGAATCTTTATACAAAAATTGATACAACTTACCAGGGTCTTGGAGCTCGTGGAGTCAATAACTTAGCCAGTAAACTTCTTATTGCTTTGCTACCTCCAAGTCAAAGCTTTTTTCGTTTGTCTGTAGATGACATTAAACTACAGCAAGAGTTAGATAATTTCAAAGAACTGCAGTCACAATTTGAGCAACAGCTTGCTTTAATGGAACGCGCAGTAATGCGTAACATTGAAGAGTCTGGTGATCGGACTGCACTGTTTGAAGCGCTAAAGCATTTGATTATTGGCGGCAACGCTTTGCTGTATGTATCTGAAACAGGTACTCGCGTTTACCCGCTCAAGTCTTTTGTTGTTAACCGTGATCCTGAAGGAAACATTCTTGAAGCCGTTATACGTGAGGAAGTTAGTCCAGATGTTCTTCCAGAAGGAACAGCAGACAAAAACTCAAACGGTAGCTTTAAAGATAAAAGCACGTTTCTTTACACTCACGTAACTTGGGATTACGAAAAAGATCGTTGCAACTGGTATCAAGAGGCTTACGGTAAGCAAGTCAAAAAGCCTGGGTCAGTTCCTATTGATAAGAGTCCTTGGATTGTTCTCAGGATGTTCCGCGTAGCCCATGAAAGCTACGGGCGCTCATACGTAGAGGAGCTTCTCGGGGATCTTAAGAGTTTAGAATTTTTGTCTAAAGCGATTGTTGAAGGTAGTGCAGCCGCGGCCAAAATTATCTTCCTCTGTAATCCGAACGGTACTACGCGACCTGATGCTTTGGCGCGTGCCGCTAATGGGTCCATTGTTGCAGGCAACCCAGCGGATGTGGCTCCTATTCAAATGCAGAAACAAGCAGATCTGACGGTTGCCTTAAACACTATTGGACGCATCGAGCAGCGCCTTAGCTTTGCATTCTTGCTTAACAGTGCAATCCAAGCAGGAGCAGCTGGACGGGACCGCGTTACAGCCGAAGAGATTCGCATGGTTGCTAATGAACTAGAAAGCGGCCTAGGCGGTGTGTACTCCATCCTGAGCGTGGAGCTGCAGGTGCCTCTAGTTAACCGCAAGATGGCGTTGATGGAGCGTGAAGGTAGCTTGCCTAAACTTCCAAAAGATGTAGTTAAACCTCAGATCACAACTGGTCTTGATGCTCTCGGCCGCGGCAACGACAAAGCTAAGTTGATTGAGTTTATTCAGACTCTTGCTGGCACGATGGGTCCAGAAGTAATGGCTAAGTTTGTCAACAGTCGCGAACTTATTACTCGCCTTGCTGCTGCTGATGGTCTTGATACCTACAAACTAATTAAATCGGAAGAAGATTTGATGGCAGAGGAACAACAACAGGCTATGATGATGCAGCAACAAATGGCACAGCAAGATCCTAACAATGATCCTGCGAAACAAGCCGCACTCGTTAAAGCCGAAAATGACTCAATCAGAACCGAGCAAGAAGCCGCTGCCGGCTAAAGAAGTAGCTCCTAAACCAGAAGTAGTTAAAGAAGAACCTCCTGCACCTAAAAGTCCGCTTGATGAATTGATTGAACGCTTGAAGGTTGAAAAGCCTCAAGTGTACGAGCAATACCGCAAGGCACTGCGTCAGCGTCGTCCCGCTTGGATTTATCCTGATCTCACCGTCCGTATTGGTTAAACATGGAAGTCGTCGCAGACAACGTGCTCAGTCAGGAGACTGGGCCGTATAACGAAAAGGATCTTGAAGTTCTTGGTCAAGAGCAGCAAGAAGCTCAAGAGCAGCAAGACGAAGATCTTATCGGCGGTAAATTTAAAAGCGCTGATGATCTTCTCAAGGCTTACCAAGAACTTGAAAAGAAACTTGGTAGTGGTCAAACCGAAGAAACAGAGGAATCTGAATCTGAGGTTGAGGATCAAGAGCCTGTTGTTTTGTCTCAAGAAGAAGAGACAACGATTCTTGAAAGCATCGGCGGTCAAGAAAACTTTAACGCCGTTCAAACTTGGGCAAAGGAAAACCTTGACCAGGCTGAACTTGAAGCTTACAACCGCGAAGTAAATAGCGGTGACTACTACCGCGCTCGTAACGCGCTTCAATCTCTTAGTTACGCCTACCAAGAAAACGAAGGATCAGAGCCTCAGCTTCTTGGCGGCAAAATTTCTTCAGACGCTACGGACGTGTTCCGTTCTACTGGGGAAGTTATGCAAGCCATGAATGATCCTCGCTACCTAAAAGACTCTGCATACACTAATGATGTGCAGGAAAAACTTATTCGTAGCGAAGTTCTTGGCCCAAAGGGTTAGTATAAGAATACGCGCAAGTAATAATTGTTGCCGCTGAGGCGATAACAACGAGGAAGACGAGCGCACGTAAACACTTAACCAATTAGCTACGATGCCTGATTTTGCATCTCTTAGCCGGCTAGGTAGTATTAACGGCGCACAATTTAACGCCAACTCCGCAGCCGGTAACTACGAGCGTGAAAACGCTAATTTCCTGAAAATTTTTAGTGGTGAGGTTCTCACTACGTTCGAGCGTGAGACGGTCTTCAAAGACCTGACCATGAAGCGTTCGATTCAATCTGGCCGCTCTGCTAGCTTCCCAATTACAGGTCGTTTCAGCAGCCGCTACCATCGCCCTGGCGATTGGATTACTGGCCAAGGTAACAAAGGAATGATCGGTGAAAAGATCATCACCATTGACGATCTTCTGATTGCCGACGCTTCTATCTACGACCTTGATGAAGCCAAACTGCATTGGGATGTACGCAGCATTTACTCGCAGGAATTGGGGCGGGCTCTTTCTAGGGCTTATGACCAACGCCTTGCTCGTACTCTGCTGTCTGCTTCTCAATCTGACGGCCGCGTGAATGATTGGGACACCAAAACCTTCCAAACCGCAGGCGGTACTGTTAACTCTGTTGCTACTAACGGCACCGTTACCCTCAGCGAAAACTTTGCAACCGCTGAACTGGGCAGCTTTGCAGTTGGCACCACCATCTACGGTGAAGACTCCGGTGCTTACGGCATCATCACCACTGCTCCTTCTAACGGCGCTGCTACCTTTGTCATCAACCCTGTTGGTGCTATCGGTACTGGCTCTAACGCCACCTTCACTGTTGGCGAGCGCCTGTTTGTTATTGGCACTATGCCTGGTGGTACTTCTCTCACCGGTATTGACCTGAACGGTGCTGCTAACCGCAACGCTCGTGGCAACACGATCATCGACAACCTGTACAACGCTTGTCAGGTGCTTGACGAAAAAGATGCTCCTAAAGAGGGCCGCGTTTGCGTCCTTTCGCCTGGCGCATTTTATGACGTGCTCGATTCTGATCGCGCCATCAGCGTTGACTTCAACGGCAACGATGGTCGTAACGGTAGCTTCGCTGAAAACCGCGTCGCTTCTGCTGCTGGTTTCAAGCTGGTAACTTCTAACCACCTGGGTCTTAACTCTTACACCAACGGTCAGACCTACTCTGGTGTGGCTAACCAAACTGCTACCACCCGTGGTGAGCGCAACAACTACATCAACGGCCGCGACGGCTCTGATGGTCGCGTCCAGAACGGTACTAACGATTACTTCGAGGATGAGCAAGGTAACGACGGTTCCATCGCGAACTGCTTCGGCCTGTGCTTTACCAAAGAAGCTGTCGGTACTGTGTCTCTGAAGGACGTGTCCATGCAGATGACTGGTTCTGAGTACAAAGCCATGACTCAGAGCACCATGATGGTTGCCTCTTACGCTGTGGGCCATGGTGTCCTGCGTCCTGAGTGCTGCGTCAGCCTGCTGCACGACGGCAATCCCTATTGATTAAGGTTTTTAGTCAATAACCAATACAATGGGGGAAGCAGTAATTTGTTTCCCCCTTTTTTTGTTGCCATAATGACTACAAGCAAACTTTCAGCAGTTAACACGCTGCTATCCATTATTGGTGAAGCTCCGGTCAACTCTCTTACGGCTCCTTTAACTGGAGACGCCAGCCTTGCGGAGCGAACACTAGACGAAGTAAGCCGTGAAGTTCAAGGCGCAGGCTGGTCTTGGAATACAATGCTTTATGACACAATTCCTTTGGACGCTGGTACAGGCCAATCCCAACTTCCCAGCAACACCTTGGCAGTACGATTTAACCCGATTTCTTATCCGTCACAACGGTTTGTTCTTCGGGGCCTTAGGCTTTTTGATCGCGTTAAAAATAGCTTTGATTTGAGAGGCAGCCTTGGTGTCTCTATTACTGGCGGAAACAGTGACCTTGTAGCAGAGATTGTTGAAGAACTGGATTGGGACAGTGTTCCAGAAACAGGTCGTCGCTACATTATGATCCGCGCTGGTCGGATGTTTGCAAACCGTGCTGTTACTTCTGCGTCTATTGAAACCTACACTTCAGAAGACGAAGCACGAGCCTTGCAAATCTTGAAGCGCACAGAAGATATGGCACAAAATTATAACTACATTAGTGGTCCCGATGATTTATATGGCGGTCGCGTTATGACTACTTTTGGTCCTGATATTCTTTCTCGCTAATGTCTAGAGAACTTTATAGCCAAGTTATTGGCCCACTTAACAAAGGCGTGAACCAACAGGCTGACAGTTTTGTGCTGCCAGGCTTTGCAAAGGTTCTTGAGAACGCCAACTGTGACCTTGTTGAAGGTCTTAAAAAACGACTAGGTTCTGTGCCTCTACGGCAGATTGATAACCTTACACAAAACGCTGGGGGACAAACTCTTACTGCTCCGCTCAAGTGGAATGAAGCTTGGGTGTTTGTTTACAACCGCAGTACAGACGAACGGTTTGTGTTGATGGTTGTTGATGACAGCCGTACTATTACTAGAACTGGTAATACTACAAACAACTCAAACGTTGTAGCCAGCCTCAGTAGTGCTACTGATGTTTTTGTAGGAGCTACTGTTACTGGTACTGGTATCCCAGCTAATACAACAATCTCTAGTATTAGTGGTACAACCATTACGTTAAGTAATAACGCAACAGCATCAAACACAGGCACAACTCTAACTATCACATCTTCGCTGACGTTTATTACTGGTGTTTCTAACGTTGAACCAATCACTGGTAC
>TARA_R100001163_G_scaffold14481_2_pt1 | contig 16290 bp, 6 predicted proteins | sample TARA_R100001163 | Tara Oceans TARA_R100001163 (sample SAMEA2621285) | marine metagenome | biome: marine biome (ENVO:00000447); feature: deep chlorophyll maximum layer (ENVO:xxxxxxxx); material: "saline water (ENVO:00002010), including plankton (ENVO:xxxxxxxx)" | depth 120 m
ATGATATTTTTGTGTTTGAGTTTGGTTTTGTATAGATTTAGAAAGGCTGTTTGCAACGTCAATATTTGTAACAGTTCCTTTAGTATTACCCTCTGCATTTATAGAAAATTTAGACTCAAAAGTTTTTCCGTCTGTAAAAACTATAGACTTAGGATCAATACCTCCGTCAAATTTAACTACGTCAGAGTTAAAGTATCTTTGCCACCAAAAATCATCTATTAGTTTCCAACCTTTTGGCATTTTTCTTGTTAAACCAGCAGATTTAAGCTTTTTATCCATAGCTGCATCTAAAGCTATTAACTTATAGTTTTCCATTACAGCATCATAATGCGGTTTAAAACTTCTTTTATTTATAGCTGTGTCCATTAAATATAAATAAGATGCTGTCGCTGGCATTGCGTGCTCAAATTCATACATTTTTTTACCATTACCAAGTGGGTTTTTTGACCAAGCCACAAATTCAGCGCCTAACCTATGAAAATGCTTTGTGTCTTGAGAAACTAATCTTAAAAAATTACCTATAGGTATAGCTGCGTTTTTATCTTTTTTAATTTGACTAAATATTCTTTGCCAAACAATCTTATGTATTTTCCCATGCTTTTCATTCCAAGCCTTTATAGACCCGTCTTTATTTTTCTTATCAAACTCTTTACTTGAATTTCCAAAAGCATCTTTGTAAGATTGTCTTTGAAAATCTTTAACATCTATTTTTTTACCAAACTTAGAATCTTTTTTAGCTTTGTTAATTTCAGTTTTGTAATATTTAGCTTGAGCTAAGCCTTTTTCCATTCTTTTTTCTAGTATAGCTCTTTTTTTAGGGTCTTTTTCAGGCTTTTTTATCCACTCTCCTTTTTTGTTTTTAACTCCGTTTAAACTTTCTTTTATTGATTTTTTATCAGGAAAAGCTATTCTACTACTAGGGACAAAAACACTACCGCCTCTTTCTCCAAAGAAAAATTCGTAAGGAGCTAAAATAAACACATGCTTTTTTAATCCTTTAATATAATTATCAACACCAGTTTTAGTTGTCAAGTTATCTATAGTCATTCCATTTACTTCTAACAACTCGCTAATACCTTTAGTGTCTAAAGCAAAATTTCTGTATTTATCTATAATAGTTTGTGATCTTGAAAAAGCATCTGGTGATTGAGCAGCTGTAATATCAGCAGTTTGTTGTTTTATAGCTTGTTTTTGTTCTACAGGCGCGGTTTTTAATTTAACCTCTAAATTTCTTTGAGCGGCAGATAAAGAAGCGTTAATAGAATAAACCTTTGCAACACCTTTTAGTAGTTGACCTATATCTCTGTTATAATTATTTAACTCTTTTTTAGGCGTTATACCTAAGTCTTTTTTAAATTGATCAACAGTTTCAGGCGTAGGATTTTTAAACTCGCTTTTTAACTCCCATATTGGTGGTTGCGAAGACAATCCTTTTGATCTTTTATTTGTTTTGTTATAAAAATAATTAAGTGGTAAACCTTTTAAACCAATAGCCAAGCCTAAAGTATCTCTTGAAACGTCTATATTTTCAGGTATTTTATTTATATCAGCAGTTTCACTTGTCACATTTGTCGGTGGTAATATTTTGATAAATCTTTCAGCATTTGTACCGGCGTTAAAAAACTTTTGTATGTTACCTGCCTCTGATTGTTCTGGTATGCCATCAATAAATTTTTTAGCATAAGTTAAGTTTTTTGTACCGTCATTAATTTTAATTGGTGGTACTTTAAAAATTAACTCACCAACCTTGTCAACATGATTTTTTATTACTTGTTTAAAATTATCACCGGGTTTTACCTTAACTGTATTTTTAATTTTATTAACAACATCTTGAACGCCATTAAAACCAAGAACATTTATTTTCTTTATAAACTCGTCTACAGCTGTGTTTGTAGAAACGTTAACATCTCCTTCTATTTCCATGGCATCTGGAGCGCTAAGAGACTTACTGTCTGGCTTTTCTTTAATTTTAGCTGCTTCGTAAATTTGAGCTTTTTTAGGATTTATATTATTAAAAACCCAAGTTGAAAATTTTGAAGTTCTTGGATTAAATCTTTGCAGTATACTTGTATAAAACTTTCTAGCTTCTGCTAACACTTCGTCTCTTTGTGCTATTTTAACTTTTGGATCAAAACCTAAAGCTTTTAAAGCAAGATTATCAAACTGTTTTTTAATTTGTTTTTCTGCATTAGCTCTTTCAGCTGAAGTTTTCTTTTTGTTGTTTTTTATTCTTATTAACTTTTCTACACTTTCAGATTTAGAAGGTGATGATGTTTCATCTTTATCAGACACAGCTGTTTTTCCTGCTTTTTCAAAAGCAACCATAGCCTCGCTAAGTTTACCAGCTTTTATAGACTTACTATACTCTTTTAAAAACTCAAAAGCGTCTCTACCAGTTGCTATAGTTAAATTTTTAAAATCAGTTTTTGTTCTGTAAAAATTTTGTAAAATTTTAGATACAGTATCAAAAAATGTTTTTGAGTTTTCGTAAGTTATACCACTGCTATCATCTTCCATAATATCAGAAAGTGCATTTAACCACTCAACACTAGTATTTATGTCAAAACCTTTTACGTCGCTGTAGTTGATTGTTAAACGTTCTGAAATAGCATCAAAAACAGACTTACCTTTATATGTACCGCTTTTTATTGTTACTCCTTCAAACTCATCTTTTAAAACGTCTTTAAACTCTGATATTACTTTTGTTTTTTCTTCTGTAGACAATAAATTCCAAGTGTTATCAATAACAGCATGCAAAACCTCGTGCTCACCAACTTTTAATTGGTTGTATTTGCTAGCGGCTTCCCTGTTTATCATTATAACACCATCTACAGCTTTTAAACCATCAGACATGTCAGCTTCGTTAGCTAGTCTTTGAGCTTCAGCGTCTATTTGCTTTTGTGTTGCGTTTGGGTTTTTATTAACAAACTTAGATACCATTCTTCCAACAAACATTTTAACAAAATCTTCGTTGTTGTCAAATGCTTGGTACGGATCATAACCTAATTGCTCAGAAACAACTTCAACAAACTTTTCACTATCAGCAAGCTTGTATTTAGCCATTACCTGGCGGGCTTCTTTAGCTAATTGTTCTTTTTGTTTTGTTTCTTTTGTTCTTCTATCTGCTTTTTTAGTTCCTTGATCTATTTCGTTTACTTCGTCTTCTATTTCTTTAATTCTTTCACTTAACGATTTAGGAACAACGTTGCCGCTTGTTTGTAAAGACTTTTTTTTGTTTTGTAATTTTCTATACTCTTTATTTAAAACTAATAACTCTTCTCTTTGCTCGTTGCTGTATTTAGGGTCTAAAGTAGCTTTATAATAAGAATCATTAATTCTTTCGTTTAAAGCGTTAAGTAACTCGTCGTTGTTTTCAATTTTAACTTGTGACTTTGCTAGCGTATAATCATCTATTTGGTTTATTTCATTGATAAAATCTGTTTCGTTTTTAAACTGTTTTTTACCTATAAAATATTTAGCATTTTTATTTTTAAGCATTTTTGGTACTAAAGTTGCGCCAGTTAAAACTAATCCTTTTTCTGCAAAACCTTCTGTTAATATTTCTCCAGCTTCAAACTCTTGACTACCAGCAAATTGACCACCTATTTCACTTGCCAAACCGCCAGTAACTGCAGCTGCCCCAACTCTAACATTTCTTGAGGCGGGTGTTATTAATTTACCACCTTTAGTAACTAGCTTTGACCCCACGCCAGCAGAAATACCTGCCGTCAAAGTGTCTATGGTTCCAATTGCAAAACCTCTACGTAAAGCTCTATTTTTAACTATTTGACGTCTAGTACCAGTAATATCTAAAAATGAACTTCTAGGATCTTTGTAAGTTATAACTTCATCATTTTCTAAAAACTCTTTTATTGAATCTGCATTATACTTTTTGCCATCAGCTTCTATTTGTTCTTTCATAAACTCGCCATAGCTAAGACCAGCATCCATAACGCCAGAAGTACTACCAAAAAGAGTGTATAAGAAAGAAGGAACAGCTCCTGGCCCTGCTGTTGTAGCCGCTCCAACAACCCCTGCACCAACACTTGTTGGTAAAATTCTTTCTCTAGCCTCTGAACTAGCAAAAAACGAAGTTGCCATACTAGCTAATGATTGCACAGAAACATCTCTTATGTACTCTGGGTTTTCACCTACCCCTAGCATAAAAGCCGTTATACCACCATACTTTTCTTTATTTTGTTCATATGTTTTTTGATATGACTTAACAGCGTCTGTAGATCCTGCTTGTTCTAACTCTAAGCCTGCTTTGTAAAAATTTTCTATAGTTTCTTCTGTAGCAGTTTCTTGGTTTTCCATTAACTCGTAAGCTGGTTGAACAACACTACCTTGTTTAATACCACTTTGAGTACTTTCATAAAGCTCGGAAAGAGTTTCTGAAATATAATCTGTAACCGCGTTTTTTCCTAAAAAATCACCTAAAATTTTTTTAGTAACAATAAAAGATGGTTTTTCTCTATCTGTGTTAGTTTTTTCTTCTTCTTTTTCTAATACTTTACCAGTTTCTGTATTAAGTAGCTTATGAGTACCCATTTCTAAACCAGTTAATAATCCTTTGTACCAGTTTGGAAAAATACTTTTTAAAGGGTCGTCAAATATATCTTGTCTTATTTCTTCAGTAGGAGTATCTTTAATGCTTTTGTCAACACTGTCTAACCAGGTAGAAATATTAGTTTGTTCGTTAACAAATTTATTTTCTTGAAGATAATTAAATATATTTGCCCTAGCTTCAGGGTCTTGCATGAAACTATTTTCCCACTCACTTTGTGGTGCTTCAATTAAATTATCTTCAGTTAACTGGTTGTATATATTTGTTAAAATTTCACTCATATATTACTATTTAGAGCCTGCGCCAAAATTCTTTTTATTTACTGTTTCTACTTTTCCTGGTGTTAAATAAGAGCTCCACCCTTCATAATCACCAACTTGATCAAAAGTCATAGGCATTGATTCGTCAATCGCGCCTGGACCGGTAACTAGATAGTAAGCGTCGTTTTTATATTGAAATCTAATACCTGTTACAGGGTTTGTGTATATTTTGTTTTCAACTGGTATTTGTAAATTTTTAATAAACGGAACCATAGAGTTGTTAAATGTTTGCGCATCAATTTTTTTCTCACCTATGAAATAACTACCCATGTTTGTTTGTTTTCTTTGCGGCGAAACATAGTTTGAGGTGTGCCTAGAAGCCATAACATCAGTGTAATACTGAGACATTAAATCGTTTAATTCATCAGCATTAGCATTGTCAAACATCCAGTTTGTATCACCTGATTTTCTTTTACCGTAATATTTTTGATCTAACATACCAGCGCCCCACATAAACTCAAACGACATATTACCAACTCTTTGACCGTTTGGCAACGTAAAATCATCATCACCTGTTATATCTGTTTCTGCCATTACTTGTAAGCCTTCAGTTCCAGTTTGTTTAAAGCCAGATTTAAAAGAATTTTTAACACCAATAGCGTCAAAGCCAAAACCTTTTTGAGCATTTTTAACTATTGCAGAGTCAGTTTGTAAAAGTAAATTTTCTGCAATATTATTTTTTACGTTCCACTTGCCAGCAACGTCAGCATATAAAACGTCTTTACCATTTTTTTCGTAAACTATTCTACCGTTTTCGTTTATACTTTTAAAACCAGCACCACTTAAAAGTATATTATCGTAAAATTTAGAGTCAAAACTTTTACTACCAAGAACAAGCTCTCCTTTATCTGAAGCGTCTACATAACCTATTTTATCATTATATCTTGTTGCTATATCTGTGTTTAAATTATTAAAAGATACTTTTATAGCGTTCATTTTGTCTAACAATGTAACATCTTTAGTTTTAGAATATAATTGAGAAAGTTTAGAATACTCATCTCTTTGTGTTCTTAAAAAGTTTGTTACAGTTTGTTTGTCTTGACCTTCTAAAAATTGTATATTATCAATACCACCAAGATCAATCATCATAGCTTCATGCTGAGCTTGTTGTTTTCTGTTTTCTTCTAAACTAGCCATAAAAACTTTTTGAAACCCAGCAGAAAAAGCGGCACCACCAGCTAAAGAAGCTTGTGCTTGTGCGTCTCTCATTTGACCTTCGCCAGCTATTAAAACTGTATTTGGATTATAATTTAAACTACCTTGTTTTTTTGCCATATTAATTTTATTATCGCTGATTACCCATAAATGTTAAACCTTGAGCCATGTTACTCATACCGCCAGTTAAAAACGTACCGGCTAATTGACCAATACCACCGTATAAAGCAGCGTTTGCTTGTGCTACGGCTTGATCTGCAGCTCTTTTTCTTTGTTGAGCCATGCCAAATAATGTTCCTGTTTGTCTATAGTCTAATGCTCTAGCTCTTTCTTGACCAGCTAATTGCATTTGTTGTACCATAGCGTCTCCTTTTTGTACCTGTAATTGTCCTTGAGCAGCTAATCTTGCGTTTTGTTGTTCTTGCATAGCTATGCTAGCAGACGCTTGTTGTGAAGCAGTTGTAGCTTGATTTGCTAAAGCTTGTGCTAAACCAGCTATACCACTACTACCTGCAGCTCCTCTAAACTGATTCATTATATTTGCTCTAGCTTGTTGACCTTGCTGCGCCGCAAACTCTGCTGCTTGGGTATTAACTGTTAAATCTTCAAAAACATTTTCTGCAAACGGATTTTGCACGCTAGCTGCTAAGTTACTAGTATCTAAATTTTCAAATCTTCTTCTCATACCTCTATATTCTGCGGCTGCGGCTCTTTGCTCTCTTCTTCTTTTTCCTCTACCAATAAGTCCTTGCGCTATACCAGCAACACCTCCGATAATACCAGACTGCATTGCAGGTGACATGTTTGCAAAAGCGTTTGTGGCTCCACTTGCAATAGCACTTGTAGCTCCACTTGCAGCAGCATTAGCAACGCCACTAACCGCTGCAGTTCTAGCAGCTTGATTAAATGGCCCGTACATAGGTGCTTGTACAAAAGTCCCAGGTAACATATTTGGACCTGGCAATGGACTAGTAGGTATTGTTTGAACACCAACTCTTGCCATAGGTGCTGGTGCATTATCAGTAACAGTTACTTCTGGCAAAACATAAGGACCATAAACTTGATTGTCTACAGGCGCACTGCTTGGAGCGCCATAAGGACTATACATTGGTTTATCAAATCCAAAACCATAACCAGGAAAGTTGTAATCTTTATTTCCGTTTGACATATTGTTTGTTTTATATTTTATAATTACACTTTTTTAGTGTTATTTACTACTAGGTTGTATTTCTGCGCCAACTGTAAACAACTCTGCTTTATCATTAGAATCATTTTTCATTGTTACGTTAGCATAATAACCTTTAATTCTATTTATATTAACACTAGAGTCTTTTGAAAAGAAAAGAAAATAGTCGTTAATATCAACGCTTTGATAATTTGATCCACCAGGCACATTGTTATAATTATCTACTTCTACAGATATAACGGAGCTAGACAAACCTTTTGCAATACTATCAATAATTCCTGAATAAGTAAATTCACTACTAGTTTCATAACTAGAATCTAAAGTTTTTAAACTAAAATAAACGTTATCACCAACTTGAACTGACGCATTTATTTCTCCTTGTATTGTGTATTCTACTATCATTATGACTCGTCTGTTATTGTTAATATATTATCTAAATCTAAAAACAAAGTAAAGTTAGTATCACCTATTTCATAAAACTCTATATCAAAACTTATATCTGCTGTTAAAGAGCTTCCTTTAAAAAACATTACTGTGTTTTCTAATATTGTACTGTTATTTGCTAAAGCATTACCATCGCTATTTGGATCTGTAAGAACTATAGTGTCAGAGTCTGTTATAGAAGCTATTGTTATCGGCGTTCCATCAGCTGTTCCGTCTCCAGTTGTTAACCCTGCCGCAAAAATAGTATCACCAGTACCTAAACCTTTAGTAGTTGTAACATCGCAATTTACGCCTGTAGTTAAATCACTACTTTTTTTAGTCGTTACAAAATTAAATTCTGTAGATTGGCCTGTGTCTGGATGTGTTACAGTACTTAAAGCTCCAGTTAAATTAGCTATTTTTAATCTTGTTTTAAATAAATTGTATATATTAGAAAGACCATACGATCTTAAAGTTAAAGTTATACCATCTGCAAAACTATTACTTTGAGACATAGTAACTAACTTTGTTTCTTGATTAATTTTAGTTATATGAGTATTAGCTGTTAAAGAACCAGAGCTAACACTTTGTATTTTCATACCAACATATATATTATCTACAGAGTCAAGAATAACATCAGTAGAACTAGAAGTTGCACCATTAACTGTTTGTGTTGTTGTTACAAAAAAGTCGTTAAGTATTGGTTTTCTAGCAAGTTGCATTGAGTGATTAACTAATCCCATTGCAGGTAAAAAATTAGCTGTAGCTTTGTTTTCTGGATTATCAACGACACTTAGTCTGTTAGTAACGTTGCTATACACTCTGCCTCTAGGCTTTAAAAAAGTAAAATCAGCGCCACTAACATTTAAGTTTGTGTTTGTTTTACTACTATTTACAGCTTCAGTAACTGCAGAGTCACTATGCAACGTAGATATTGTTATTGTTTTATCAGCATACTGATATAAACTAGAAGGTAGTTTAGTATCACTATTTAAATAATATGTACCATCTTTGTTTAATCTGTTGTCTATATTTTTAACTCTATATAACAAACTTTCTTCAAAATCACTATTAAAACTAGTATCAAAATGAGACTCAGCATAAACATATACATCGTAATTTTTATCAGCAGTTACTGTTGGAAATACAATTTTTACAATATAAGTTTTGTTATTATTAATAATTTCTTTTTGAAGAAGTCTAGTAGACGCAGCTTGAAAACTTTTTGTATTAAAATTGTAATAATAATTATCATTATTCCTAACTACATAGACACTAAAAACCGCACCAATATCACCACGTATAAATAAATTTTTTATAGTCTTTGTTTTAGATATAGGAGAAGTATCAAAAAATACTGAATTTATATGTTTCATAGTTTAAATTTTAACATTAATACTTGATATGCTACCTATACCTTGAACAGAAAACTTTTTTAAATCAATATCATGGCTCTTGTCAAGAGTGTTAAAACCTCTTATACTACTAAACCATTTGTCTTCTTTTTCTAAAAAATTCAAAGCACTACCTTTGGATTTTTCTGTATTTATTTCTTCTACATACCAACCGTTTTTATTTTGTAAATTTTTGTAACCATAAAAATTATTATTTACATAACCGGGTAGGTTTTGTACTTTACCTTGACTACCTTCGTACATTATAGCATTAAAAGATTTTATTAAAGAAGGATCTTGATTAAATACAAATTCAACTTTAGAATCTGTTTTTATATCGTAAAATTCATTAGCATTAGTGCCATCAACATGGTGTTTGTATAAATTACCATCTTTAAAAGTAAAATAATCATTTTGTATGCTACAGCCATTTTCTAATATAAATGATTTAAAACTAGTCCAACCTTTTACTTTTTCATCATAACTAATAGTTGTATTTAAGTCATTATTAACAGAAACTCCTTCATATAAAGCTGTTAAATTATACTCTTCTTTATTATTATCATAACTACCGATTAAGTGTGTTGTATTTTTTAATTTTTCGCCAAAATAATCTCTCATACCGTCATTTGATATAGCGGTTAAACCATCCATTGATAACCTTAGTACAGCGCCTCTTTGTTTGTCAGCAAAATAAGCCCTATAACTTTCACTAGCAAAAGACTCTGGATTTTGAGATATACCATAATCACCAACAAAAGGTATTACTTGTCCTAATACATTTTCATTAGCAGTTAACTGTGGGTTTCCATCAGCATTAAATATAGCGTCTTTATTTGCTAATATTTTTATAACTCTATCTTCACAAAAAGTTATTAAATCTGTATTTCTACTAAATAATTTTTGAACACTACCGTAAGTTGGGTTAATGTCTTTTGTAATTTTTTCTGCTTGTATAAATTGGTTTAGCTCATTTATACCTCCTATTGAGTTGTATATACCAGAAAATATTAATCCGTTTGTTTTTCTGTCTTCATTATAAAGGTTTTGGTCGTCTAACGTAGTTGATACTACAGCGCCTTTGTCTATAGCAACAGCATTAAAATTATCTCTAATTCTATTAGATTCAACACCATTTGCAAAACTATAACAATTAAACCAATCAAGCTCTATAGGTGAGTTGTGTAAGTCCATTTCCATGCGTAAATAAACTTTACCTCCACTAGGAGCCGATGGCTGCTCTAATATTTTTAAGTTTATAGTTTTACCATCACTTGTAAAATTTAAAGTAGTACTATTTTCTACTATAGAAAATCCTGAAAAGTTAGAGCTAGTAAGCTCAAACAAACCAGTTGATTCATTAAAATCAGTTAATGTAACTTCATAAGTACCTAAACTATCAGTCGTGTTAGAAGATGGTAAAGTAACAATTGATCCTAATTTTACAACGTTAAATAAATTTTGTTCATTAAGTGTTATAGGATATTCTGGGCTAGCCTCATAATATATGTCTAAATCTATGTTTTCTTTTGGTTCAGTTTCAAATATACTAGGATTAGTAGGCATAACTTTATCGCCGTATATAGGCTCAACAGCTTCAAGCGTATATCCTTGAGCTATTTTAATACCATCCCAAGTAACGTTAGAACTAGGTGTAATACCACTACCATCAACCGCAAGCGCAGCATACGGATCTGTGTTTGGCGAAAAACCGTTCATTGGTTCTTGACCATCATAAGGAAGTGTAGGATCCCAAACTATTGGCTTGTCTAAATACATAACCCAAGATGTAGTGTAGTTTTCAGGTCTTCTAAATTGATTTTGTGAAAAACTCGTACCACCAACTTGACCATCAGCGTTATATTCTAATATATATCTTCTTGTAACAGATGTTATAGTATATACTGTACCGGTTGGATCGTCGGACCATCTTAATTTTTTACCAACTTGCAACGAGTTAACAAAACTTGTTTCACCAGCAAACAATTCATTTACACTTCCTTCGCCAACATTATATATAGAAGATAGTCCAGTAGTCCAACCATCATTATCACTATTATTTTGTATATTATATTGAGGTTGAAGGTGTTGCAAATTGTCAGGGTCAGGCTCTAAGCCTGTTATAGATATTTCTATTCTAGAATTATTTGTCCAGCTTTTTATACCATTAGCAACTCTGTCTGTAGCTAAACTAAAGTTAGGATTAACATCAGTATGTACATCACTACTATAACTACCTCCAGTATCTACAATACCACTGCTTTGTTGATCCCAATTATAATCATTAATAAACCAAACATCTTGATACGTATTAGCTGTAACTGTTTCAGTGTTACTTATTCTATTAACATCTGGTGTATGAGTTTTATTTTGCCTTGCGTAAGCACAAAATTTATACCAATAATCATACAGATCATTTCTACGACCAATACCTGTAGAAGCGTTAAAAGTGCTAGCTAAAACGCCGTTATCGTGATAGTTGTCAAGGTTTAAAGAAGTTTGACCGTTAGAGTGTAAATCTAAAAAATTTGAACTTCTATAATATATTTTTCTAGAAGCTAAAGTTCTGTATTGAGTTTCTGCTGTTACAGCCGGGTCTAAATATTTTTTTATAACATCGTCAGTATATATTTTTACAAAAAATCTACCATCAAACTCTGGACTATTTTCAACAATAACTTTTTCAAAAGAAACACTTACAACATTTTTTATTTGTAAATTAGTACTGTCATATATAAAGTTAACGTCACTTTCTAATTCTGAATCTAGTTGAAAAGTAACTTGAGTTCCAGGTGTAGGATTACCAGTGCTAGCGTCTATTGTAGCAGATATATTTGTTACTCTATATTTTTTTGAAGCTTGTTGTGTAGAAGTATTTTTAAATTGAACTTGTATTTCTTCTTTAATATTTAAATTTTGTAAAAGCTTATGTAAATTATCTAAACTACTATTTTCAAAAGGTTCGTAATTTATGCTAAAAGAGTCTTTTGATTGTAATGGAAAATTATTAGTGTCTTGAGTAAAAATATCATTAGTAGTATTGTTGTGAAACTCTAAACCTAAAGATAACTCATTTCTTTTTATATAATCTGGAGCTTCATTTTCAATAGCTAAAATTTTATATCTGGCTTCTTCACCAACTAAATCATTTGATTCAGTACCTTTTTTTAATATTAAAAAAGTGTCTATATCGACTTTATTTCTATCTGAAGATGGAAATGAAAGCCATATGTTATCATCTTCAGAATCATAATAACGATCTAAAGCTAAATTATAATATTCATTAGAAGTTTCTTTTACATAAAATTTAAATCTTTTTGCAAAAGATGGTGGATTATGTTTGCACTTAACTTTAAATTGATTATAATTATCACCATCTGATTTTGAAATCTTTTTTATACCATTAGTACTACTTAATATAGGTGTTTGTCTACCATACTCATCTAAGTATATAACACCTATTTGGTAATCTCTTATAGATTTTAAAGATTTGTTAGGAATATTTACTACAGAGCCTAATGGTTGTTGTGAATAACGAATGTTTTCAAATGTACTTAAGCCAACATTAAAATCTACAGATAAATTATTTAAATCGTAATTTTGAACATAATTACCATAAACTAATCTATTACCTGTTATTTCTTGTGCTAAAGCTTTTCTAGGAACAGTATCGTAAGATCTTAATAATTGATTTGAAGGTAGCGTAGCGTAAATAGTTTCTGATTTGATTTCATACTTACCCTGCCTTTTTAAAGAGTTAGTATCATCGTATAAATTTTCATACGTCCACGCGTTGTAAATATTGTTATAAGGAGAGTTCTCTATAACAGGATCATTTTTTCTTAAAGTATCAACAACATAAACATTTGCAGAGTTAGATTCTTTATATAGTATATCTACAGCTATAACATCTTCTGGTATGTCTAAAGTTATAAACTCTTTTATAAAAAGTTGAGATAAATTATTAACCATACCTAAGTTAAAACCTTTTTTTGGATGATAATCAAAAGGACCAGGTAAAAATGCTATTTCTGAAAAAGGTGAAAAACTAGAATATTCTTTGTCTTCATACTTCCATCTATAAGCAAAACGTGGAAGTTTAAATTCAAATATTTTTTCAGTAGGTTCAAATAAATCTATTACAAAAGAGGGTGGTAAGCCAGTAACAGCGTCTATACCTACTGGCGTTAAAGAAGATATACTTATTATTTCAGCTGTATAATCAATATCTAATGATGGTAGTCCACTAGGAGGAAATGTATTTACAACATTAATAATTGTAATTTGTAATTTGATTTCAAATTCTTCTAAAGGAACTAAAGGAACATTGTCGTCATAATGTTGTAAAACTAAAATATCATCTTCTTGCCAATTGTGTTGTAAGCCAGAACTACCCAAATCGTGATCATTAAAAGTTATAGAGTCTCCAACATTTAAATTAGTAAAATCAAAATCTATGCTAGCAGAAATTAAACCTTCTCTTCTACCATCTAGCATTTCTAAAACAGGTGGATATTTAGGGGATTTTTTTATAACCGTAATATGACTTTCTGTAACATCTACATCTGTTAAGGTGTTGTTAGTAAAAAGTTTTGTTTGCGCTGTTATATCTTGACTAGTGCCATCTATTGATCTTTGTATATGTATTTTTTTAGGCTCGTATTCATTGTCAGTCCAAAATAAAAACTCATCTAATATATTTATACCCGTTATTATATTGTCTTTATTAAAATTTAAAATTCTTTTACTAGGATCATTAAAAACAGTTACTACTAAATCGTTTTTATATTGCAATATTATATCTCTATTGCTATCAGTAACAAACCAATAAATAGCATTGTCTTTTTCGTCTACAACAGTTCCTACGCAAGTTCCACTAACAATATCTATTGAACTAGACAAGATTTTGTTACCTAATAAATTTTGTATAACACCAACATCTGAGCCATCTGAAGTAGAAAGCTGTACGTTCATTGCGTCTCTATATTCACCATTAGGTATTATTCTTTCATCAAGGTCTTTGTTCATCTTACCTTGACTAAAAACATTATTTATTCTCGCCATGTATTAGTGTTTAATCCACTTAGATTTACCTCTAAGTACTTGAGTTAATTCTTCTAATTTTAAATTTGATAATCTTAATTTTGCTTTTCTTGTTTCAGCAAATTTTTCTTTTTTAAGCCTGTTTATTATATATTCAGGTATATTTCTTTTTCCAGATAATATTGCATGTGCTATATATTTATACATTGCTTCTTCTGCAAATTTGTGCACTTGCATTTCGGCCTCTGTACCTAAGCTATCGCTTAAATAATCTAAAACTATTATTTTTTCTGATATAAAAGAGCTAAAATGAATTAAACCAGTATTACTATCTATATAATAAGACCCATTGTCTTGCGCATGTTGCGGATCTATACCGTATCTACGTCCTTCTGCATAAAATCTATAATCATCTTCGTAATCATTATGAATATTTGTTTGAGGCGTATGTGATTTATACCTAGACCAAGTAGTAGACTGTTTATTTAAATCAACAAATATAACTTCTTCACCTAATATTTGAGTACTTTGAGGATAGCCATTTGACACCGCTGAAGAACCATCAAGTAAAAATCTTTGATAATCAGGGTTTGTCATTGTTATTCCCATGCCAGGATAATCAGAGCTTGTAGAATCCCCTACTGAAGCTACTGTTGTGTTTGGAGGTATACCAGGCGCAAATATTGTCATACCAACTTCTATATCGTGTCCAGCAGTAAAAAAGTTCATTTGCATAGCGCTACCAGGTCCATAAGCTAACTCACTATTGTTATAACCACTAGCGTTAGTAATAGCTACTCTTGTTTCTTTAGCAAACTTAGGTAATAAATTATCAGACTTTACATCACCAGCTCCAGATGCTGCACTTGTTTTACCACTTTTTGTAATACCATACTCTTCATACTCATTTGTTGGTAAAAACTGTTCTGTAAATCCAACAACAATTTCTTCAGTAACAGTAATAACTTCTCCTGTTATAGGATCTATTTTAGTATTAGTTTGTGTTTCAAATATAGGGCTGCCACCTACAGCGAAATTTCTAATATAACTATTTGTTTCTAATTTAAAACTACCATCTGAATTTTGTTGATAAGCAATAGGATTAGATGTTTTAGATAAAGGTTGTAAAGGTCGTTTAACCCCAGCATTATCTACAAAAGATAAAGCTGTATAGTTTACATAGTCAATAGGCAAAGGAAGTTGAAGTGTAGCTGGCACAGTCATTTCTATTGACTTATAAGATTTAAATACATCAAATGAAAATTCTTGCAGTGCTCTCATACCGTGAAACTGAACATCTGTTTTTCTAGCTTTAGTTATTAATTTGTCTTCACCAACATATATAATCATAAATTGATTTATAACATCTTCTAAGCTAACAAATTGATAGTTGCCGTAAACTTGATCTCCACTATTTTGCACGCCATCAATGCCTTCGTAATATTCTCTTTGTGTTTGATTTATTAACCCCATTTATTATGATTTTTCTTGTTGAATATTTTTTATTTCTTCTTGAGTAGCTACTTGATATAAATTTGGATCCATTGTTATACCTGCTAACTGCAATATTTTAAATATTAAATTATTTTCTTCAGATTTATGTAATTCAAAATCAACTGCTTTTGTTGAATCATATAGTGCTTGTTCATTTACTACTACATAACTCCAATTAGGTTTTGTTGGTTTTCTTATGTAGTCAGCAAAAACTTGAGCTCTTCCAGTAGTAGTTTCTAGATTTTTTAAATTAACATATGGAGATATTTTAATTCTATCTTTTGATGTGTTAGAGCTTGATTCTGCGTAGTACCTTATGTATTTAGGGTAAAGTTCGGTGGGTGCTAACATTTTGCTAGCAGTTATTTGTCTAAATTCTTCTAAAGAACTTATAGGATCTACTGTTTTTAAACTTTCGTTTTTATATCTTCGGTAAACAGTGCCAAGCTTAAACATGTCAAATATATAATCATTTAAATATATATCTCCAAAGTTATTAGCTAAAGTTAAAGCTTGTTGTCTTCTTTTAAAAAAACTTATTTTTTCTTCTAAACCAGACAATGGATCAGAAAAATCAGTTTGATTTCCAGGAACTCTATTAAATTGATTTATATCAAAAAAGTACTGTTCAAATATACTCATTTGAGCTTGGTCTGCAAACAAATTAAATTCTTGAGGTGTTATATAACCTCTTTGCTCTTTATTAGC
>TARA_R100001163_G_scaffold65832_1_pt1 | contig 16268 bp, 14 predicted proteins | sample TARA_R100001163 | Tara Oceans TARA_R100001163 (sample SAMEA2621285) | marine metagenome | biome: marine biome (ENVO:00000447); feature: deep chlorophyll maximum layer (ENVO:xxxxxxxx); material: "saline water (ENVO:00002010), including plankton (ENVO:xxxxxxxx)" | depth 120 m
TACAACATTTTTTTCTTTTCTGGCATCTCCTAATTTGTAATTAATTTCTTCTTCTTCAGCAACCCACTTACCAAGCATTTCAACTTGTGTTGGTCTATCTGACTCTTCAAGAGGTGTTTCTAAAATTAGAGGAATATCAAATGTCTTCGCCCATCCAACCAGTCGTTTTAATCCATCAATACTTCCTCTACCAGCACCCATTTCTACCATCTTTTCGTATTTTTTTACTGAACTATTGTATGTTTGATTTGTGATGTAACCAAAACCAATATCATGGTGATGATCATTTTTACCATGGAATGGTGTTTTACTATCATTAAAGTGAATAACTTCTAGTTTTTCTAAACCGATCAATCTATCGAAGCGTCGCATTGCTTCGTCAACCTCTGCTGGATTATTAAATTGTAGTGTTCCGGCCACGAAGATATGACATGTATCTATGCAAAATTTAACACGATTCTTATATTTGTCATGGAATGTATGATAAATTTCAGATAATTCTTCTATTGTGTAACCAATTTCATTACCTTGTTTACAACTATTCTCTAAAATTATTGGATTCTTTATATCTTTAGTTTCATCCAACACCTTTTCGAGGTGTCCAACATAAGTTTTAATAGCTTCTTCTTTTGTTTGATTAAAATCTGCTTTATTCTTGCCTTGGTGAATCACGACACCAATACTACTACCCAATTGATTTGCTTTACGTAGATCCGCTACAAGAGCTTCATGATACCACATAACTTTTGGACTACAAAAATTTAAAATGTACTTTCCATGAATTACAAGATATACACCAGTATTTTTAAGTATAGTTTTTACAATATCAGCTTCTTGTTTAGTTATAGGTCTACCAGGACTGGAACCTCGATTTGGCGAGATAAAGATTTGGAGAGCAGATCCCCCTATTTCAATAATGTGTTGGATGGATTCTACTAATCCGTGACCGCTAATGGCCAAATGACTTCCCCACTTCATTTAAAAGAGTATTTATTATCTTATTTAAATAAGTTGCTTTTATAATTCAATTATTTTATCAAAAATTTAATAATATACCACAAAATAATTAATTTTATTGTTTCCTTGATAAAATGCTTGTTTTGATTATATTTTTAAAAGATTTTTTTCTTAAACATACCAAATTAAAATGGAAACTTGTGATATTTGCAATAAGAAGGCTATTTCATCTGAATCAAGACACAGGTCTATCGATATTTTTAATGAACAAATTTATTTATGTGAAAATTGTGAAATGGAAATAGAAAAAGGTCTAAATACTTTTAATCATAATAAACTAATTAATCTTTTATTGAACAATGATATCAGTATAAATTGCACCACCAATTGTGATGATAATATTGACTTAGATTGGGAATTTCAGGAAAGCCCAAATCCTTGGAAAAAACGCAGTAAATAACTTAAAAATAACTTATTTATTAGATTTATAGTCTTTATTTATTTATCCATTTCATGTCAGAAAATCAGCTTGAAGTAAATGAAGCTGCTAAACAACTTGATCCTAGAATGGATGTTGAACATCTTTCTATTGTTTTTTCCAATCATTATAAAAAGAATTCCATGAGTCCTGAGTTTTATATATGTTATAAGCGTCCTGGGCAATGGGAAATTTACTATACTGAAGATCCAGTAAAAACAATCCGAGAATTTTTACCGACTTGTAGACTTCCATTCAGATTGCAAAAACGTATGTATTATAAAGCAGAACGGGCTAATCAGCATTTGATTGTATGTGAAGTTCTTGGTCATTACTTTGTACAAAATCTAGGTAGAATACATTTTAGGGGTGATCCAATAAAGTCAGTAAATCTTCAATGGTTGCTAGTTACAGGATTTAGCAATCCAAGAGACACTGAAGAAGAAATTTCTCTTCTTAAAAATAAGCAACGAATTAGCATTTTAAAACTAATTACTCGATCTGATAAAACTATTTATATTGATCTTTGTGGACCTCAAATAGATATTCATGGATATGCAACAGGATCTTTTAAAGAGAAAAAAGGTCAAGATGATCCAATACTTATGTTTGATAAGATAGAAAATAAAAAACCGTATGTCCCTCAATTATCAAAATCTGTAAAAGTACTTGAAATTGAGGATGTTGTACCAATTGAAGATGAAGAACACTTTGGAAATTATTTAGAGATGATGCTCGATGAAACAGCAAATGATCCAGATTGTGATAAGGCTGAATATTTAGTTGAATATCATGAAAGACTTGAGGAAGAGTTTTCAAAACGCATTGAACAGCAAATTGAAGAAGATGAATCCACTAAATTACAAAAAGTATCAAAGAATTTTTATTATTATAAATAATAGAATTAAAGAATTTTGGAATCTGAATCTTATTAAATACAAATATTTTTGTATTTAATAAATATTTAAACCAACTTTAACTTATTTATCATACAATTAGCCATTGAGTTATTAATTAAAGTGATTGTTTCAATTTCATTATTATCAAATCTGACAACATCAATTGCCGCTCTTCTACCAAAATTAGAATTACCTTTACCGGGTAGATGATAATTGTCGTACATCGGTTTACTAGCAAATCCTTTTACCTTAAAATTTAATTTATTATTCTTTGGAACTGGTTCTAGTTTCCCTTTCTTTTCGGTAGCCAATAAATCATAATAATTAAATTGTAAAGATTTGTAATTCTTTACATTTTCAAAAACTTTATTTTCACTAAATTGTTTGATATCAACAAAGATAGGACCAATCTGATCATCTGGTAAAACAGATTTGTTATTAGATACAAATCCCTTCTCAATAATTTCTTTATTTTCATTTTTAATTTCATTTTTAATTTCATTTTTAATTTCTTTGTTTTCATTTTTAATTTCTTTTTCATTTTTAATTTGTTTATTTTCATTTTTAATTTGTTTATTTTCATTTTTAATTTGTTTATTTTCTTTGTTGAAGCTTTTCATGGGTTTCATTGATTTTTTGGTAAGTTCTTCATCGATGGGGTAGTTATATAGACAATCTGGATCGACTATGATTGGATCTATATAGTTTTCTATTCCATCTTTATATGATTTGAATGCAGGACCTCCATTGCCGATGAATCCATTACTCTCGCCGTGAGTACTTGGGCTAATCCAGAAACTGTAGATATCGAATGATTTTCCTGTAAATTTAAGTTTAAAACCATTTTTAATTGTTTCAACTGGTAACTGATGGAATGTATTCCATTTAAACATATGTTTACAACTATTAAATTTTCCTTTAATTATATTTGATTCATCTAAGCTGAATCCTTTAATTGCATTACCTTCTAAATCTTGTAATTCGCATTTAAACCATCCATCTTTTTCGACAATTAAATTTAAGAATAAGAATTTACCTGAGTTTGATTTTAGACCTTCTGTTATAATTTCTGACTCTTTTTCTAAATCACTTGACTTTAAACTAACAAATCCATCTCTTCTAACTGTTGCACATGCTGGATACATACCTCCACTGCTTTTATAAAAATAATAGATCAACACTCTATTACCATCAGCACTAATACATAAATTGCCTCCAGTCACACAAATATAACTTTTCTTATTAGTTTCTGGAATTAATGGCAAGTCACGTCTTTCATCGTCACGAGTATAATGAAATCCATCTCTGCTGTATCCAGCATATACTGACATTCTTTTGTTAAAACCGTCACCTGAATGAAAAACCGAAAATAAGTTTATCATAATACTTTCATATGGAGCCATGTAAGCACAATATATTCCAGGTTTTCTTGAGGTGTACTTTATATCTTTATTATCTGCGATACAATATTGGATAGGTTGTCCTTTACTATATTTTTGTAGCCCATTCCCACGACTGTCGTCCCATTTAGGCCAAGATTGTTCTATATTATCAACTTCGATATATCTTGCTAATCTACCTCTACCAGCATATGCTAGATTATCACGCATAGTATAAATAAATTTTTTGCGGAATGGATTATATCCCATATACCAAACTGATCCACCTACATGTCCACCTAGAACTTTAGATTCCTGCCAGTTTAGTCCATCAGGAGAGTAAAAAATTTCTACTTTTCTGAAACCACCCCAAGTTAATTTAAATCTCTTAGCTGGATCTTTTTCTTCTAGGTCCATAACTATACTTCCAGACCCTCTCCCTTTCATATTTCTACAACCACCTATTGTGCATATTACATTATTATCGGGAGATAAGTTTTTAAACATTTTAGAATTATATTTTTCACATTTATCACAACATGGTTTCATTGTTTTGAATTCAACACTCTTAGATTTCATTGACACTCGTTTCCAATCTACACCATTCTTACTTACAGCTAAACATAGTCTATGAGGTACATATTCGTAGTTCATTATATACCACATTTTAAATTCTTTAGCTATTGGATCATATAATACTGCATCTGGGAGGGGTGAATTAGATCTTTTTTCCAAATTATTTGGAGATAAGATAGTTCCAGATTTAACATCAACCGACTGATGATGAATTGTATCGAGATTGATTCTGCTTGAAATTAAAAAATCATCGATAAATAGTTGTCGACCACAATCAATTTGAATTGGTTTTGTAATATTACATGTATTATAGTAATCAACCTCAGGTTTAGGTTGATCAGCTTTATGATATTTAGGATTATTAAGTGTTTTAGGCAATACTTCTCGTCGAGATAACATTATATAATTTTAATAAATATCCAGTGTTATATTTATTAAAAATTAAATTAAACAATAAAAATATATCCAAAATATATATGTTTTGGGAGGAATTATTCATAGATAAAAATTTAATTGCCGATTCTTCAAATCCCGAACACTATGTACTAAAGATTTACCAACCTGAATTTAAAAAACTAATATTTAAACCTAAAGATCAATGGGACAAACATAATTTTACAACTTATTTTAATATGGCTGAATTTAATGGTAAAGTAATGATTTTTTATAGAGGAAACTTGAGTACTGGCAACACAAATTATCATTGTGAAAATACATGTATTCTAGTTAGTACGGATGGTGGATTAACATTTAAAAAGCCAAACGTAAATATATTTAATGATAAAGATGTAGGTAAGTCTAGACCTAAAAGTAAAAAACCTAAAGTTAAATCTAATTCAAAATCAAGTGATAAATCAATTGATAAATCTGATGATAAATTAGATAATGAACCAAACCAATCTAAGAACAATGTTGTTTGGAGAATGGATGGTATAACACATAATTTTTTTGTAATTCAGAACCGTCAAGATCCTAAGATATTAAATGCGATAGGTGGAGTTGTAGCTGGTTCTTGTAATTGTTGCGGAAATGGAGTTTACTTAATGCAAAGTACCGATGGATTTAATTGGACAAAAGGTAAACAAATATTTCATCAAAAGCATTCACAAAAACAAGGATATGGTACTTTATACGATTCTATGAATGTAATTGCATGGGATAATTATAGGCAAGAGTATAGATCATTTATGAGGTATAATTATAAAAGGGCTGTTAGATGTATTCAATCTTTGACAACAAAAGATTTATCAAATTGGGAATTTAAAACAAACAAATTATTAAAGTATCGAGGTAGAGATAAACGACTTTACTATATTCCTTCAATTGCAAGTCATCCAAATAATGGATGTTTTATTGGATTTCCTAGTGGACAGAGTGCAGATCAACGTAATTCCCAGAAATTAGATTTAATAGCTTCAAGAGATGGTATACATTATGATGTTTTATCAACAACATGGATGAATGGATTAGTATCTCAACCAGAAAGAATGATACCATATATATTAAGATCACCAGATCGTCAAAAATGTTTGTTATACTTCAATGATGCTAAAACAACTAAGTTAGATCTTTATACAATAAGATGGAATGGATTTGCAAGTATTTCTAATCAAGATTCAAATCAATCTTGGTTTATTACCAAACCATTTTATTTAACAAAAAATGATTTATCAATAAATTATCGTATAAATAGCGAATCTGGATTATTAGAGATGCAAGTTTATCTTCTAGAAGAAGAAGGCATAGAAAAACTAATTATTTCAAACAAATGGTTGACCTCATCAAAGACACCTGCTATTTTCAATACTAAAATTTCAGGATTAAAAGATTCTGTTGAACAAAGATTTAAATTACCTGCCAAAATTGAAAATAATTATGTTTGTATAAAATTTATAACCAAGGATGTAGATTTATTTAGCTACAATTATCATACATTACGAGATAAAGTATTACCTAACGTAATTCAAGATAAATCTGATTATATAGATATTAGAACCAGCAAAGACGATATTTCCAAAAAAACAATTAAAGAATTAGTTCAAATAAAAAACAAAGAAATTAAAAAAGAAAACAAAGAAATTAAAAAAGAAAACAAGGAAATTATAAAAGAAAATAAAGAAATTAAAAAAGAGAGTGTGATTGATTATTCTCATTTAAAGAATATAAATGGAAAGTTATCAAAGAAACCATCAAATAAGATAAATTATATATATTATGATTTATTGAAAATGGGAGATGAAGGTAGTAAAAGAATAAAGGAATTAGATTGTGTAATCAAAGAGATTATAAATATTAATTATTTAGATTTTCATTCAGCTGGAGGTGGAAGTAATAAGAATTATGGTAGAAAATTTCAATTCACTGCTATTGATATCAATAACAATAAAGTTGTTGTTAAATTAATAAATAATAGTCGATCAAATTGCAAGGTTGAATTTTATTAATTTTATTAATTTTATTATTTTTATTAATTTATTAATTTTATTAATTTATTAATTTTATTAATTTTATTAATTTTATTATTTTATTATTTTATTAATTTTATTATTTTATTAATTTTATTATTTTTAATTTTATTATTTTTAATTTTTAGAATAAAAAACAATTCTAAAAATTAGTAATTATGTGGTATGTATTTGTCATCTAAGTCAATTTCTCTGTAATTATCCCTATGTTTATTTAGATTAATTGCAAAATCTTCGATTCCTTCAGTTTTTCTAGATTTCTTACGTCTTTTCTTTTTCTTTGGTTTAATATTTTCTGGATATTTATTCAATCTAATTAAATCATCTCTGCCATATCCTTCATCATTATATTCATTATCATATCTATTTGAATGTCTATTGGATCTATCATCGCTTGGATATTTCATTTGATTCATATCTACTTTTTTGCTGTTTACTGGAACTAAATCGTCTATTGTGGTATCATATTGCAACATAGTTACTCCATTTTCTTCAGCTGATTTAGTCATAATTTTAGGTTTACTTTTACTACCTGATCGTTCATCGACGGGACTGACACCAATTTTATATAAGTTTGGTTTAGAAACCATTTGATCAGAGCGTTCTTGATAAGCGTAATGGTTTATATCATCTGGATGCCACGAAATATAAATTCTGGATTGTCCGATATTTTCTACATATAGGCCGTTATTAAGTAATTGTTGAATTACATAATTTTTGGCATATGGAACATTATATACAGGATAACCAGGTATAAAACTCGGGATATCGTAATAACATCTTCTGGAGTCTGTTGTTGAGTTAGTTCTGCGAATTTTCTGATGACATTTTGCTAAAATTAATTTATATATTTGATTAGCTGTTTTTGCGCTACTTCTTTCTTCTTTTCGTAGTTCATCTAAGTTTAAGAATGGTGTAGTATTATGAAAAACTGATGGATCATTTTCATATCCAAATGTATCGTGATTTGTATTTATAATGTTTGCTCTATTATTGGTATTATTTTTCCATCCTGTTCCATATCTATATCCATAAGGTCTTTGATAATTATTGTAATTATTATAATTCATTTTTTAATGAATGAGTTTATTATTATATAATTTAATCATATCTTTCTACACACTTTGTAAACGATCATAATTATTAATAAATAATAATTATTAATTAGTTTTGAAATCTAGCAAATTCAGTAATTTTTTGAATGGTACATCATTTACAATTGGAGTGTGATCGATCAATCTAGATACAGCGTCATCTAGTGCTTCTTGTTTACTATCGCCGATTCCAATAAAACTATTATGAATCAATTTTCCATCTGGTTCTATTTCAGCTTCCCAATCACCATCGGAATCACATTGATATCTTACTTGTGGTTCTCCACAAATGTCAAAAAATGCATATAATTTATTTAAAATATCCATTTACTATTTACAATCTAGATAAAATAATGTTAATTGTAAACCTAATTATTTCTCCATAAATAAGGATTATTAGTTGTATCAGCTACTATTCTTATATTCTTAAAAGAAATTTCAACATTGTGTTTATTATTATCTACAGATTCTGAAATACTTTCATTATTTATCTTTACAACATCAAGCTCTATATCCAAATCTTTATCATTATTCTCATTAGCTTCTTCTTCTTCTTTAATTTCTTTAATTTCTTTAGATTCTTCCTTAACTTCTATAATTTCTTGTTTACTATCTCTAGCAATCTCAGCTGTATCCTTGGTGACAACTTCTTTAACTTTTGAGATATCTTCTTCAATTTGAGTTGTCTCCTCGTTAACTTCATTGGTATTTTCGGAAACTTCAATTGTATCCTCGTTAACTTCATTGGTATTTTCAGCAATTTCAATTGTATCTTTAGTAACTTCAATTGTATCTTTAGAAATTTCTGTGGTTTCGTTGTTAACTTTGATGGTATCTTTAGCAACTTCGGGGTTATCTTCTATAATTTTTGTAATTTCTTTAAGATCTTGCTTAAGTTCTTGTTTTATTTCAATAATTGGATCATTATCTTTTATAAACCAATCTTTGATCTTTAGTTTAAATTCAGTTATGTCTGGTTCATCATTGAGGTAGAATTTTTTTAGTTCATCCATTATTTGTTTTTTGGTGAGTGGAATTTTTATTTTGGGGTCACCTATTTTCCCTTCACCATATCCACCGATACCTTTAAATTCTCTGGCCCATCCGAAATCAATAAAATATATTTGACCTTTATTGATACAAATATTATCTATTTTCACATCATTATGATAAATACCGTAATCCTTTTCTAGAATTTGTTGATATTTTTTAATTTTATGTTTGTGTTTTTCTAAATTTTTAATTTGTCTTCCACAGTAAGACATGTAAATAACACGTTTATCATTATCAACCATTAATAATTTAGGTACGAATTGTAATCCTTGTACACGTCTAAGTATGTAAACCTCGTGATCAAATATATTACGATGTTCGGTGTGATATGCTTTTTTAATTATATTATTTTCCATTAATCCAACAAATTTAGCATGTTTACCATAAAATCTTCGTTCTACTTTTTTTAAAGAACGATAATAAACCAATCCTGGCATTATAAAAAATAAATAGATTTTTTTAGTTATTGAATTATCCACAAACAAAATAAAGATCAATAATCTTTATCTTGTAATATTTATATTTATATTTATATTATATTTATATTATATTTATATTTATATTATTTAATTGATGCATGGAAACAGTTTGGCGAAGCACTTGTTATTTTTAACATTAATAGCAAGATGACCAAAATTAATATCAACAAACTGATCGATAATTAGATCAGCAAAGTTATCAATTAAAATAGCAAGAGCCTTATTATCATCTTCATCAACCACTAAATCTGTCACGGCCTCTTGGACTACTCTAAGAACAAGTTCTTTCTTTTGCTTTCCAGCAAGTTTTCCGAATTTTTCAGCCTCTTCCATGGAAAGACGGATAAGATCAAAAATATTGGTCATTGTAACCTTATCTGATGGAAACTTAGCTTTTACCCTATTATAAAGAGTTTCAGCATATTTTTCAATATCAAGTTCAACTTCAGTCATTTTTATCTTTTCTATATGATCAAAGCAGAATTTTATTTATAATTATATTCTAATATTTTTTTATTTTATTTTTTATTTTTTATATTTTTTAATCTTTAGTAATCTTATTTACCACGACTTCTTATGGCTAATACCACCTTAATTTGAAAATATGATGCTTCGATTCCTTCATCTTTTAGACCATCTTTTATATCTCTTAATTTTTGATGATCATTGTTGCTCAAATATTGGTTAATAGATTCTGCAATGTCTGGCTCAATAACTCTTGAAGTATCTAAATCTAAACAAACAGAATATGCTTTCATTAAGTGATTTTCAATAGTAGTTGTAACCATTTTGCGTCTACTTGCAATTTCTTTAATATCCAATTGATAATTTGCAAACAATGCCAAACTCAATTTCTGAGTTTCTGATAAATTATTTGAACCAGATATCTTTACAACGCCTCTTATAAGCTCTGCATCAGATAATCCTATGTTATCATTATCGTTTTCATTAGCATCTTTTTCATTTTTAAATTTACTTTTACTTCCGAATCCCGCATTCACAACATTTAATAAATCATTACCATGTAGCATCATTACTTGAGTATTAATTCCATCGACATTTGATAAAGTTCTAATATCGGTAGGTAATGACAAATTTATAATATGATTAATTACAGGATCTCCCAAAACTAAATATGGAGGTATATTTAATTTTGTACTCATATCATTTCTAAATTCACGCAATTTCAACATTAATACTTGTCTGTCTACACCATCATTAAAGCCTCTATTAGAAGCAGAGACACTATTACCAGTGGTTGTGCGAATACATTTTTTAAGAGCTGGTGTTGGTACAACCCATAATTCGCTATTGGAGTCTAATTCTAAATCTTTATGTCCAACGGTAACAACTTGAAATACTTTACCGGTATGTTGCTTACGACTTGCGTATAACCCTCCAACCTTTGTATATTTTAAATATCCATAATCAATTAGAATATCACCGAGTGCCCTCCAGTATACTTGACTGTGGTAATCGCCATCACTATATAGAGTACAATTTTTGAGTCTTGCTGGAAATGTTTTGGATTTGCTTCCTGTAAGTATTCCTATTAAATTTTTAAACCCATAATTGGTTGATAAAGTTTTAACTAATCTTACCATCAGAGTTGCTTCTTTAGCGATGTTAACTTTAACTTGTTCAACAACACCCCCATCAAGTTCAATATTCTTTTCACGTTCTAAACAATTATCACATTTTTTACAAAATTTGGTCCATTCTTCTGGGAGCGAAGGAATTTCTTGTACTAAATTTTCCATTTCGAAGTATTGTGCAAGTTGATATTGTCTACATACGGGTGTTGTAGCAAATTGTCTCATCAACTCTAAGAGATGGAGATGATGTTCTTGCACTTGGCGATTAGCGACCATTTTTCCAATTAAAAATTTATGAATGTAAAGATCACCATTAGTGTAAAGTAGATGACATTCACTTGGCATACCATCTCTTCCAGCTCTACCAATTTCTTGATAATATGTTTCTAAATTAGCTGGTAATCCCCAATTGATAATCTTACGAATACTCGGCTTGTCAATCCCCATACCAAATGCAATCGTTGCCACAACAATTGGAACTCTATCATAAATAAAGTTCATATGTACTTCATTGCGTCGTCTATCACTCATTCCTGCATGATAATAATCTACATGATATTTTTGTCTTTTTAGTTCTCTATAAACATGTTCACAATCTTTTCTACTATTTACGTAAATAATAGCTGAATCTCCTGTTCCTGCTGGTAAGGGTTGATTTACATTATCTTTCATTTTACTTTCTACTAAGTCTAAGGCATCATCATCTGACATTACTGGAATACTTGGTAACTTCTTAGATTCTTTTTCCACTTTTATAGTTTTCGTTGAATCTGTTTCATCGTCGCTACTATCAATCATGCAAGTATCTTTATCTAAATATTTTTTATCATCCTCATCGATATGATTATTATCTAAATTATTCTCATTACTATCATTTTGTTTTTTGTTTGAAATTTGATCAGGAGGACCTAATATTTCTTTAAGATCAGCTATACTACCTCCGGGACTTTTATGTTTGACGAATATACTTAGGTTAGGTCTATCAGTACTTGCTCTAATAACTTTAACATTTTTAAGTGTTAGATTATCACAAATATCTTTTGTAATTGTGGGTGTTGCAGTAGCAGTGAGTGCTAATATAGGTATATTTTCAGGTAAATTTTCTCTGAGACAAGTTAGTTGTCTATAACTTGGTCTAAAATCGTGACCCCATTGACTTATACAATGAGCTTCATCAATTCCTATACACTCAAGTATATTATTTTTATCCATTAATTCGAGTATTCCGTAATGATTGTTTATAAATTCTGGCGTTGTATAAACTACTCTATATTGTCCTTTAATTACAGCATCCATTGTTTTGGTATAATTTCTGGTTTGACCGTTTAGAGTTTCTGCTGGAATATTTTTGCTTAATAATGCCATTTTCTGATCATGCATAAGACTGATTAAGGGTGAAATAACAATAACTGTTTTTTGACTTAGGACTGCTGGAAATTGGTAGCATAAGCTTTTTCCTTGTCCTGTGGCTAAAATACCGCAAACATCTCTACGTTCTCTTAGTAATGATTTAATTATTTGCCATTGACCTTGTCTAAAACCGTTAAAACCGAAGTATTTCTTGAGTACTTGCAGTTCATTTTCGGTTGGATCTAAATTACTGTCAGAAGAGTTTTTTTTCAATTTCGACATTAAAAAATTTGATGTGTTCAAATTTTATATAATATATAGATGAGTTCTTTTAAAATTCAAAAAAATAGAAAGAGGAAGGGAAATTTTAAAGATTTCGATTCAAAACATTCAAAATGTGTTCCTCCTGCGGTAAGTTTGCCCAAAGTATCTGTAAGTGGTTTAGAATTTGAAGGGGTAAGTGAATTAGTTGAACAGCAAGATTTTAATAATAGTAGAATTGAACATTTAAGACAGATAATTGATAAACATGAAAATACATTTAATAATAGTAAGGTTATTATTGATAATTTAAAGAAAACAGTTGAAGAGAAAAATAAGAAGATCGTTGATTTAGTAGAAACTGTGGAGGAATTAAATAATAGGCTAAAAAGATTAGAATCTGCGATTGATAATAATTTTCACCATAGTAGATTTTATGGATCTCATGAAAAAACCTCTTATGAGAGATCTGGAAGACCAAGTTATATTAATTAAAGATTAATATAAAAAAATTGATTTTTTTAAATAGAATAAATTATCTTAAAAAATTCAAAAGCAATTAAAATGTCTTTTCCAGCTGATAAGAAGATTAAACTTGAGATTATCGATGATGATAGTAATGTAGTAGAAAATGGAACTGTGGAAGTAGAATGGCAAGATATCAAGAATTGTCGCACAGTTAGTGATATGTTATCTGCGCTGGGAGACGGCGACGATACTGATATGGAACTTGCTGTACCTCTGCCACAAAATAATGTGAAGAATATTGGTTTATTAAATAAAGTCTGTGAGTTTTCACAGTTTATGAGAACTGATGAATGGCCTACTGATGAAAGAAAGGAAGATTCACCTATTGAGAATGAGTTGACTAATTGGGAAAAGAAGTTTGTGGAAGATGTTGATACATCAACACTTCAAGAATTAATTCTTCTAGCAAACTATTTGAACTTCAGTTATATGCTTGAATCACTCTGCTGTGGCATTGCAGGTCTGCTAAAGGATAAGTCTACAGAAGAGATTCGTCAACAATTTGGCATCAAGAATGATTTCACGCCAGAGGAAGAAGAGAAGGTCAAAAAGGAGAATTCATTTATTGAAGAAGCCTTAAAAGCTGATGGTCAATAATAAATAAATAATTAAATTTTTTATTTTTATAATAATACTTTGTATTCAATCAAAGCATTATTATATTTATTTCTAAGTATAAAATATAATATAACATTATGTGGCTTAATTTAGCTTTAGCAATCGTACTTTTGATTTCAGCAGGATTTGCAATCTATTGCAATCACATAGGAGATAAGGAAAGCAATACTTGCCAATGGTATAACACTCTCTCACCATATATTCACCTTATCATTTCATTAGCAACTATTTACACCGTATGGAGTTGGTACAGCAAGACTGGCGGATACAGTTCATTCTAATTAAATTAAAAAATTGATTTGATCAATCAAAAAATATTGATAAATACAGACAAAAATGAATTATTATTGGACAGTTCATATTAGAAGAAATAATGGTATTTTAGAAAAAATAAAAATACCATTATTGTCAATAAAAAGTGTATTTATAACTAATATTAATAATGTTTATCTGTATCTAAAAACAGGTATGGTTAAATTTACTAATGTAAATTGGTTACAAAATCCAATGTTAGACCTTATAAGATCTAAAGGAATACCAGTACTTAATGGAGTACCAGAATTTAATGGAGATAGTGATAATGGTTTTTAATTTTCAAAACCATCATAAATTTTAGCAGTTTTGCAAATACCAAATGACCTTCTATGAAAAGGAGTTATTCCCCATTCTTCAATAGCATCTCTATGTTTTTTACTACCATATCCTTTATTGCTACGAATATCGTATTTATCTAAGTTAGGATATTGATCACATAGTTGTTCGATGTATAAATCGTGCTCTACTTTGGCAACAATACTACCGGCTGCTATAGAATAGTATATATCATCACCACCTTTCACAAGAGTATAATTTACAGCTTGATCATCTTTATCGCAATAAGTTTTGAAATGTGTACCATCCACAAGAATATGTTCAGGTTGAACATAACAATTATCAATCGCTTTGTGCATTGCATTCATAGTAGCTTGTAAAATATTTACTTTATCAACCTCCTTTTCATCAGAATACCCAAATGCCCAACTTAAACAATTTTCCTTTATAAAGTCATATGCAATTAATCTTTTTCTATGATCTAATTTCTTTGAATCCCTAATTAAACTACATGTTACTTGTGGATCCCAGAATACAGCACCGGCATATACACGGCCAAAAAAACATCCTCGACCTGACTCGTCTATCCCTACTTCTAGTGAGCGATCATTATTAATAAAAGTTTTTAGGCCAGTATTTTTTGTCATTGTTTATTTAAAATTATTATTGATCAAATTTTTTGATCAATAGTAGAATAAACATGTATTTTGATAAATATATATTACATAAAATATGTGGTTATCATGATTTTATGTTTAGATATTCATATATTTTGGTTGCAATTGATAATTATTATTTTTCGAGAATTTTATTAAAATTCAACAAAGAGAAAGATTTATATGAAGAAATTTCTTCTATACTAGTACCAATAAACAATGATTCCTATACAATTTATACAGGATATGTAAATTTTTCTTATAGATACAATAAGATAAAGAAATTTGATAAATATCAACAGGTATTATTTGATATTGATCCTATAAATCTTAAAGAATATTTAATTAATCATGTTGATAAAAAATATTCTAATTCTAAAATATTTCAATTAAAAAATAGTAGTTTTACTTATAATGGTAAAATAAATTCTTATGTAAAGTAATTTAAACAATACCTTGTGTTATCTTTTCTACACGTCTTTGATATTTATTATTTAATATAGGCTCAGGAGAATGAATATCTGTATCCAATTCAATATTATTATTATCATCGTTGGTCCACAAACTCCAGAATTGGTTTTTCCAATCATCAGGCTCATCTCGTATAATTTGTAATTTTGCTTTTCTAGATTTCAATAAACTTTTTAATATACATCTACAAGTAAAAACCATATAAATAATAAAAAATAAAGCCAAAAACACTGATAATATTATTACTACAATAGGCTTGTAATATACCTCATTATTTACAGGTGATTCAATCCCTGTCATAGTATCAGTAATATCACTACTTATATCATTAATAGTATTGGTAATTAAATTACTAGTAATTCTCATATCAGTTGAAAAAGATTTAGATGTAAAATAAGTATTTGATAAAATATTATTTGTACTTGTAGTTTTTAATGTTGTGGTACTTGGAATTGGTATTGTTGTAGATGGTTTAGTAGTGCTTGTTTGAGTTGAAGTTGTTGTGCTCGGTTCTTGTGTATTTGATGTTGTAGTTTTAGTAGTAGTAATAGTCATTTTTGTAGTCGGTATTACTTTAGTTTCAGTAGTACTCGTTATTGTAGTAGGTGGTGTAGATACTGTTGTGGTGGGTATTTGAATGGTAGTACTTTGAACTGCACTATCAGTTGCGTCACCTAACCATAGTAATGCGATACTTGTAATTTTGTTGTTTTCAGATTTACTTTGGAGGGTAGCTCCACATGAAATCCAATTTGATCTTAGTAATTGGAAGTTATGAGGAGGGCTACGTTTCCATCCTTCAACAGCTGAGAAAGGTG
>TARA_R100001163_G_scaffold3220_1_pt1 | contig 16212 bp, 17 predicted proteins | sample TARA_R100001163 | Tara Oceans TARA_R100001163 (sample SAMEA2621285) | marine metagenome | biome: marine biome (ENVO:00000447); feature: deep chlorophyll maximum layer (ENVO:xxxxxxxx); material: "saline water (ENVO:00002010), including plankton (ENVO:xxxxxxxx)" | depth 120 m
CCTGATTGAGCTGTTGGAATTGAAGCTGTGAATTCTGATTTTGCATTTCCTGCATTATCAAAGTAATTTAATGTTTTTGCTGCTACTGATTTTACTCTAACAAAATTACTTATAGTGTTATATGTTCCTGCATTTGCAACATAATATTCACCTGTTCCTGAATCTTCAGTAACTGTTTGAGTTGAATTTCCTATTACTTTTTCAATATAATTTGAAGCATTTGGATCTAATGATAAATTAGCCCAAGTTTCTAATATAGTTTTAGAAGTTGTAATATCATCACCCCTTCTAATTAATAAACTAAATGTTCCAGAAGAAGTGTTTGGAGAAACAATTTCCCATCTAATATTTTCTGATGATCCACTAGGTAATTGTCCAGCTGAACCTAAAGTTGAAGTACTATTTTGATCAGTTCCTTCAGAAAGTGTTTCTAAAACAAATGATGATAGTATTGATGCGTCATTGTTTGCTACTCTTGAACTTGTTGCTGGTGTGTAAGAACCACTAACTATTCTAGTTACAAGTAATGAATCTCCTCCTTGTTGGAAATAATTATATGCTGCAATTGATGTGAAGTAAGTGTATTGTGCACTTCCACTTTCTACTACAGCTCCGAATTTATTTTGATACTCACTATATGTGGTAACTACTGTTGGAATACCTACTGGACCTTTAACTGTTGGTCCTAAGATAGCTGCTCCAGCTTGTACAGGTTGTGCTTGAAGAAATGAACTGTCATTTTCATTAGCTAATACACCTGGGGATAATAATACTTCTGCCATTTTCTACAAAATTAATTTTGTTTATAAATATTGTAGAGGTTCTTAAAAGTGCAGTTAAGATTTAATAAATTCACCACTTTCTAAATTTACGGTTCCTTCACCGTATTTTTCTTTAATTTGGTTGCCTACTTCTGCCTGCTTACTTTCAAAACTCTCTATGTTTTGTTTCAAGTTTTGTTTATATTTTTCTAGTGTACTTATTTGGTATTCTATTTGTCCCAATTGAAGTACGAAATCGTTTTGTTGTGTTTGTAACTCTGTTAGAGCTGTTAACTCTTCTTGTGATAAAACTGTTTTTTCCATGATTATAAATATTAAATGTTTTTGTCAAAATACATTAAATAAATAGGGATATCAAATTTTTTTTTAAAGGAAGCTAAGAGGGGTGAGTATATTATCTTCTTATTAAGAAAAGTCAATCCCCTCAAAGCTATCCATTATCCTCTATAATTTCTTCTTTAGTGAATTCACCATTATCATCTATAGTGATTCTATACCTTTTCCCTGAAGGAGAATGTAATATAATCCCTTTAGTTGAATCAGTTATTTCTATGTCTTGTTCTGTAGTTGAGGATATTTTTGTGTCAATTTCTTCTTTAAATTCTCTAAATTTTTGACCTATAAAGTATCCCAACTCTGATAATATACTCATACGACCTGTTTGGTAAAAACATTAATATGGTATAAATATGATAAAATAAGGTAAAAAAAAAAGGGGAACCGAAGTTCCCCTATTTGATTATTATATAGTTAAAAAACTATTTAATCATTTTATATTGAATTGTCTTTTATGCAAAAACGATTGCATCTAAGTTTGCTGATCCTGATGCTGCGTCTGCTGTACCAAATCCATTTCTTAAATCAGCTTCAAGGGTATTTGCTTGAGTTGTGTAATTTACAAGTGCTGCATCAATTTCATTTTGTTTTGATGTTAATTCAGCTTGTAATTCTGGAACAGATATTAATCCATCTTCAGCATCTACTAATGTTAAGAATGCTGTTTTTGCTGCTTCAACTGCTTCATCTTTAACACCTAAATCTGCAACGTGTGCATCTGTATATGTTGTTAAATCTACTGCTCTTGCATTTTCGTATTTTGTTTTTTGACCATTTTGATCATTTTGTTGTGATGTAAAAGCATCTCCCCTTTCGGATGATTGTTGTTCTCTTACTGTTGATATTCTTGATATTGCTTGGTATCCAAGGTTACCTAAGCTTCTTGATAAGCTACTCATGGTATTTTAATTTTATTTGTTATTAATTTTATTTTTTTGAAAGTTAGAATATTATTATTCACCACCTGCTTGTGCTTCTTCTTCTGGAATGAACTCTTCTTTTGGTGCAAATTCTCCTTCTGGTATTACTAATTCTTCTTCAAAATTTCCGTAGAAACCTTCACCTAATCCAGAAGAAAATCCAAGTGCTGCATCAATAACAGTTCCTACTTCTGCTTGGAAAGCTGCTAAATCATCATTCTCTCCAGTTACAAGGGCTGCTAATTCTGAGTTGTGTGTATCAGACCAATCTTTGATTGCTTCTGAAAACTCAGCAACAGCATCTAATGCTATTCCGAATCCTTCTTCTTGCATTTTATTTATTGTATCTATACATTTTGCATTATGTGCATCTATTGCTTCTTGTCTAGCTGTTCCTGCTGCTACTTCAGCTGCGTCTGCTGCTGCTTCCATTGCCTCATAAGCTTCATTGATTACTCCTTTTGCTATTGTATCTGCTTGAACTGCTGCTAGAGTAGCTGCTTTATCTGCATTATATGCTGCTGTTGCATCTTCTCCAACTATTTGTACTAATTGTGTTATTGTACTCATGTTATTTAATTTTATTTATTATTAATTTTGTTTTATCTTTCAGTTAGAATATTATTATTCACCACCTGCTTCTGCTACTGCTTCTGCTGCTGCTTCTGGTATAAATCCTCCTTTTGCACCTGCTAATGCTTTTTGTTTATTTGGATCTGGTTCACCTGCATATCCTGATGAAAATTCATCAAAATCTCCAATTCTTGCTGATTCTGCACCCCATTCCTCAAGTTTTAATTCTGTTGCTTCTTGGATTGCTGCTGTTAATTCACCATGTTTTGCTACTAATGCTGCAAAGTTAACATCCATCGAGCTAATTTCAGCTCCATAAACATTTGCTAAATCTGTATCAAATTGATCTTGAATTGCTTGTAATGCTGCGCTATCTGCTGCCGTGTCAGCTTTTAAAGCTGCTTGTGCTGCTGCATGACTATTTGATCTTGCTAGTGTTGCTGCTGAATGGGCAGTTTGTGCCTCCTCCATTGTTGATGTGTGTCTAGCGTCAGATGCGTCTTTTGAGGCCTTATACATCCCCGCCATTGCGTTTGCTAAATCTCCTGCTATTGCCATAATATAATTGTTTTTATATGTTATTAATTAAAAAAAAATGTAACTTAATGTGGAAACTAATTACACAGAATTGTGTAATTTGATTGGTGTACTTTATATTTTATGTACGGTTATAAATATGAAAAAATAATAGAAAGTTGCAAAAAATATGCAAAAAAATCAAAACAAGTTTTAGATGTTATGTTAAAGTAATATGCAGAATTTTATGGTGATTTTTTTAATCAAAATCAAAACCTGCAAGACCTTCTTCAAAAGCATCCACATCACTTTGATCAAGAGATCCTTGTCTTTCCCATTTAGTTTCATCAAATGGATATATAGAAGTATGTGATTCTATACAATTGTATAATCTTTTATCTGGGCCTATAACATCATTATTTACTACATAATGAATATTAGGAGCCCAATCTGTCATACCTGATGAATGTCCTAATGCTTTTTCTTGTAATACATTAATTCTTACTTTAACTTCTAAAGTAGAATTACCTGATTGGTTTGTTACTTCAATACATTCAAATGTTAAATAATTTACAACCCCAGTTAGAAATTTTCCTGAGTTTTCAATGATTACAAAAGGGGTAGTACCTGATAGGAATGCTTGATTTACTTGATCTAATGCTAGACCATCTATTTTTACACCTGCTGTAGAAGAATATAATCTAATATGACATTTTTTATTAGCCCTTAAATTTAAAAGACCATCAGTATGTTTTATTTGGTTGTATTTATCCTTATTATCTGTTAAACTTTTATCTAGAATTCTAAAGTCAATTTCTCTGTCTTGATAAATTACCTGAGTTTCTTCTTTTATGTTATTTGGATGATACATTCTATTATAAATATTAGAAAATAAACCAACCTGTACCACCATTACTAACAGTAGAAATTGATTCGTATTGTATGTCTAAATCTGTATATGTTGTGGCTCCATCTATTGTATCTGAACCTTGTCTTTGGAGAGTTACTGTATTTGCTCCTGCAGCTTGTGTTAATTTAAATCTTATTTCTCTACCTGGATATGTTGCTGCATCTGGCATATTTACTGTAACATCTCCTCCTGAAGGATCAATTAAAATAAATTGTTGTGTTCCTGTTATTGTGTAAGGTGAATCTGTATTATCTAGTGAGACTGTACCTGAATTTAGAAGGGAGCCTGATAATAATAATGTTGAACCTGATATTGCTGTTGCCCCTGTAAAATCATAATTGTATGCTACAGATGATGTTACATGAATATTTCCTTGATTATCAGGAACATTAGTACAAGTATTTGTTAAATTAGCATTAACTGCTGTTGTAGCACCTTTATAAATATTTTTAGCTAATACTATATCTTTGCCTGAAGTAGCATATATACAATTTTTGGATGCATCTTCTACCTCTATAGAACATCCTAAAATTTTAGTATTATCATTGTCTACTAAAATACCATGTTCAGCTTGAGAATAAAAACTACAATCTAAAAATTGACCCCCATCCTTAGAATAAGCAGCATAACCAGATACTGAATGAGCATGACAATTTATTGCTCTAGCATTTGCTTGTCTTAAATATATACCATAATTTGATTTTGAATTACCAGTACAATTAACCATTTCTGATGGTTGGTTTGTGTATATTCCAGCTCCTGCATTAGCATATCCTTCACAATCTTGTAATATTCCTGAGGTACTACTATTGTAAATTCCATGATCTCCACCTCCAGTACCTGTGGATATCCCAATACAATCCATAACAGTACCAAATGTTGAGCCTACAGCTGTTTGAAGTCCATAAGAATCACCACTTACTCCTATACAATTTTGTGCTATATAAGCTGCGTACATTCCAATAGAATCATCAGATTCTCCATATGATTGGTAAAGTCTACCACCATTATTAGAACCATATATTCCTATTCCTGTTGTAGCATATCCTTTACTATGATATATAGAACCATAAGTACAATAAATTCCATATGTTGTACCTCGAGCTGTTATATCATAAATTTTATTTTTACCAGACCCTCCCCCTGCTGTTCTAATGGCACAACCTGCGTCATTTTCCATTAAAACATTTTGGTTGTAAATTACTTTTTGTTGATTTGCAGCTCCTACATATAATGCTAAATTTTCAGTTAATGATGCTGCTGCACCACCAATTCTTTTTACTATTAAATTATTAAGATATATAGTTGAAGTTGCTGCTGAGGTTTCTTCTAAAGCATTTTCAGTACCTGAACCTGAAAAAGTATATGTAAATCCATTTCCATCAAGAGTTACACCATCTTTAAGAGAAACTGAGGTTGTTTTTTCAACATAATCTGAAAACATTTGGATAGTATCTCCTGATGTTGCTGCAGCCATTGATGCTGATAATGAAGAATAGTAAGTAAATGATCCTGATCCTTGTGCTATACCAAAGTTATTAGCTGATGATGCTGGTAGATTTGTTAATGCTGAACCATCACCTGCAAAGCTTGTTGCTGTTAATGATCCTGTTACGTGTGAGTCGCCTTTCGAATGAAAGCCGTTTTTTATTATAAATTCGTTTGCCATATCTTTTCCCTATCCAAGATTATGTTAATATTTTATTTTTTAAATAGCTGGTGTTGGTTCCTGCCATTCTGGTGTAGCCATTAAAGCTAAACATTCTGTATGTGTTCCTTCCCATGTAGGAGTAACACTACCTGATGGTGCTATAAATGTAGGCCAATCAGTTGTAATCCATTTTAATACACATTGAGTTTCATCTATTGATTTTCTAACAGTACTTATTGATGTTTCCATAACTTGAGAAAAATCAACTTTATCTAAATCTGATGTTAATATTGTAGAGTATGTCCTATTTGAATAATCCATTTTGTTATAAATATGTTAAATTAAACCAAATCTACCTTTTAATGTGTTGTAGTTGTGTAACACTTCGTTTGCTGATAAAACTCGATTGTAAAATTGTATATTTGGGATTTTTCCATTAAAATACCAACCTCCATTTCCTCTACCAACCCATACTTCTTGGTCATAGTATGTTATAGTACCTGCTTCTGTATTAGAACCTACTTGACTTCCATCTAAATACACTTTTTGTTCCCCTGATTTATAAGTAGCTGCTACATTATGCCAATCAGTTTGTGTGCCTGTTAATGCACCATTTACACTTATATATTTAAAAGTTGATCCATTATTCCATAAAAACTGTATTTCATCACTAGAACCACCAGCACCTCCTAATCTTAAATGTTGAGAATAATATGGACTGCTATGTGAAGTATTGTCATAAGACCAAATAAGTTCTGCAGTTACAGTATCAGGGTCTATATCACTTTTAAACCATGCTTGTATTGTAAATGTTTGAGTATCGAATATTGTTCCATTTCCATTAGATTCAACTTCAATATAAGCATCAGTTCCATCAAAATCAAATACACCAGAATTAGTATCTTCAAAAGTAGCACCACTTATAGTACCACTATTACTATTAACAGTATTATTAACTAGTGTTCCAGTTCTAGGATAACTTGCCCTATTTGCGGCATCCATATTAAACACTAGCCCATCCGCTATAATACTTGTTGTTATTGACCCGAATTTCATAATCCAAACCTCCCTTTTAATGCGTTGTAGTTGTGTAGTACTTCTGTTGCTGATAAGGCACGGTTGTAGATATGCGCAGGTCCTATTTCGCCATTATAATAATTTCCATTATTAGCTGAATTATAACCAATTGAAAAAATTAAGGTATCTCCACTACCAAGACCTGTTAAATCATCTACGAATGTCCCATTTTTATATAAATTAGCATCATCTCCATTTCTAGTAACTGTTATATAAAACCAATCAGTTGTGTTACTCCAACCAGCAGAGTAGAAGTTAGGTTTAACCCATTTACTTATACTTAAATATAAGGAAGTTGTGCCTGCTAACCACATTGCAGCATTACTAGCCCAAGTATTACCCCCAAAAAGGGCCTCTGTTGATGATGTATTATTTCTTTTAACCCATATACCTATTGTATTAATTGTACTTAAATTAGATGTTGAATTTAAAACAATACCAGCATCAACTCCATCAAAAGTAAAAACTCCTTTATTATCAGTACTAAACATTCCTGTATCTTGTAAACTGCCAGTTTGGGATAAATTAATAGTATTATGTGATTTAATAGCATCAGGAACATAACTTGCCCTATTAGCAGCATCCATATTAAATACTAGCCCATCCGCTACTATATCTGTTGTTATGCTACCTACTCTTCCTCCCATTATTCGAATCTTGATTTTAATGCGTTGTAGTTGTGTAGGACTTCGTTTGCTGATAAGGCGCGGTTGTAGGTTTGGATAGGACCTATTTCGCCATCAAAATATTTACTACTTGTACCATTTCCTATAGTAGAATAAGTAGAATCCGTTACTGAGTTTGTTGTTGTAGATCCAAAAATTATAGCATTTCTATATACAGTTAAATTATTTGAAAAATCTCTTGTAATAAAAATATTTTGCCATTCATCAGCTGCGAAATTATTTCCACTACTTTCGTTAAATGTTGTTACTGTACTTTTAAGTTTCACTTTAAATTGTGTTGTTGATTTAATTTGTATCCAATTATTGCTAGAAGCTCCGTCACCTAAAAAATTTTGGTCACTTACATCATCTGGATTAACCCATACAGAAAGTGAAAATGCTGATGGAAACGTTATGTCTGAAGATAAAAGTATATTATCATCACTACCATCTAGTTCCCATACTCCAAAATTTGAATTAGATAATAAAGGTGTAGTTGAAAGTGTGCCTACATTATTTCCTATAGTATCAGTAGCAGTAGTGCCTGATCCAGGGTAACTTGCTCTATTAGCAGCATCCATATTGAATACTAGCCCATCCGCTATAATTGGAGTTGATATTGAACCTCTTCTGATTCCCATAACTTTATATTGACCTTATTATGGTCTTTATTTTGTAACCTGCATTTGTAGCATGTGATGCTATTTGTGCTTGACTTTGTGATATATGAACTATTAAATTAAAATCTGTTGTATTTCCTATATCTGTTGTAGTTGTTTCTGTATAATTTATTGTGCTTCCACTCCATATTGACATTATACTACCTGCTCTAGCATTTGAACCAGATTGTACCGTGTAATCAAAAAATGCACCGTCATATGAGCTAGTACTCAATCCAAATATGGATTGTGTTGTAGCTGCTGTTGTTGAGCTGATTACCGCAGTAGTATAAAGTGATTGAGGTGATTTACCTATGTAAACATCTCCAGAGGCTGATGCTTCTAAAATTGGTAATCCTGAAATATCGTTTGCTGTAAATATTGTTCCTGATAAATCATCATCTACTGAGAATAGTGTACCTTGACTTCCTATTACATCAAATACTGTTGAACCTGATCCTTCTAATGTTAAAGATGATGTTGAGTTTGAACTTGATACTATTAATGATCCTGTTATTTGAGCATCTCCTGTGAATGGGAAAGCAGAACCACCACCACTATTTAAAGCATGTGATGCTGTTAAAGCATATGAACTACTAATAATAGCGTCAAAAATATTACCGTCAGCATCTTTATACCTAGGTATATTGTCTGAAGTGTCATTAAAATATGTACTTGAACTTACAGATGTATGTCCTGCTGAGGAAGTAACATATTGTTGGTATGGTATTCCAACTGATTGTGTTATTGAACTAATATTTAAACTCATTTGCTATACATATTTTAAAAAGTCATTGACATATTTCCTTGTGCATCTGGGGTATTTAATATTCCTTGTGTTATTTTGGTTGGGTTAAATAAAGTACCTCCCATAATTGTATTATTTGCAAATTTAACTACAGTACCATCATCTACAGCAGTTATACCAATATTTCCTACTCTACCTGCAGCGTTCATAAAATCAAATGTACAATTTGCTATTTCAACTCCAGTACATCCTGTTTTTACTTCAACTATATTAGCATCAGCACTTCCATAATCATCAAAAAGATCACACCCCATTAATGATGTATTTGTCCCTAATTGAGCTGCTGGTCCTCCAAAATCTTTACATCTTATACTTAATCCTGTTACTCTTACACCACTAGTTACTTCATTAGCAGTAATAAGAGCTTGACCACTAAGAATATCAATAGAACCTCCTACAACTTCTGAACTTACAGTTAAACCAAAATCTCCTGTTTCTACAAAAATAGTATTTCCTATACTTGAAGCACAGGTTATACCATTAGCATTTTTAGTATTTATTATATTTCCTATAAATTCAGCACCATTATTAGTTACATAACTTTTAGTTCCAGTTGATTTACCTCTTAAATATATATTGTTACCTTCTAAATGTAATCCTACTGAATTTTGGTAAAAAAGTGGTTTATTTTCAACATTATCAAAGTAACCATATATTGTACTATTTTTTACTCTTGGGAAATTACTGGTAGTATCATTAAAACCATATGAAAATGTTGCTGTTGCTCCATGTGTAACAATTTCTACATTTCTTATTTCTGTATAGTATTGTCTTATAAAATAATTAGCGTAACCTGCATTCGCTATAAATTTACCACCATCTAAAGCTGAGTTTGATGCTTGTAAATAAATAGCATAACTAGTACCATCCATTACTTCCCACTCAAATCCTACACTATTAATTTGAGTACCAGCTCCTGTCATTTTAATAAGATTATTTGTACCTGCACCTGGTTGGTTAAATCTAACTCTACCATTATAAAATGAGCAAGTAACTTGTGCCCCATTATCTGTGAATACTTCTAAGCCTGATGCTGTTGAAGTTTCATAAAATAATTCATTACCATTAAAATTAAAATTAACTCCACTTTTCAAATGGTATGAATGATCTGAAGATTCTGTTACAGTAGTAAATAATTGTATTGTATCTCCGGCAGTTGCTGCTTGTAAGGATGATGATAAATCTGAATAATATGTGTATTCTCCACTAGAATTAGCTATACCAAATTTACCTGTTGATGCTGCTGGTAAATTTGTTAATTGTGAACCATCCCCTACAAAGTAAGCGGCTGAAGCTGTATTATTAGATGTTATTGAACCACTTACAGATAACTTTAGATCATTACTAGAATCACCAATTTGCATTCTTGAAGAACTTATTAAAATTCTATTAGTGTATGTTCCTGTACCTCCTGCTCCTGTAGTTTCTCCTATTTTTAAATCCTCATCATATCCATTATTTTGAAAAAACCAACCATTTGCTGTTGTACCACCTTGACCTATTACTAATCGAGAATATGAGCTACCTCCATTATTAATACCCATTATCCATTCAGCAGCATTATTGTTAATTTGGTCCATATGGAAGTTTTGGTATACCTTTTGTGCTGTAAACCAAGTACCATCTCTGGCATCATCTGCTGCTTTAAAATAAAATGCATCAGAACTATTAAATATCATAGCAGGATGATATGGGTTTAATCCACCTGATGTATAATCTTTTATATGAATTGAACCTGTTGCCCCTGTGTAGTTAAACATTGTTATACCAGCACCTGTATCTTGTGTTGTACCTGGATTTGATGGGTTAATTAATGTAATACCTGTTATAGAATTAGTACTACCTGATTGTACAGTTAATGAACCTGATATTACAGCGTCTCCTGTGAATGGGAATGGTGTTGTTGATATATTTGATAATTGTGAGCCATCACCTAAATATGTTCCGAATGATGCTGTTGAGGTTGCACTTGAACTTAAATTGCTAGATGCTGTAATACTTGTACCCAATAAATTTAAACAATCGGATACATTCCCAAATGAAATACAATTATGGGAAAAATCATAATCTATTGCTAAGTTATTTTCTACATATAGTTGTTTTGCAAATAAATTATTACTTGAACTTATATTGTTTGAAGCTGTAATATTAGTTACTTCAATAGATCCTTGTATTGGAAGATTATCTCCTGATCCTGTTATACTACCTAGATTCCTAATTCTACTAACATTAGATATTTCATTATCAGTAAGTGATACAGGGACTCTAAATGTTGCCTGACCTGTAGTCATTTCTAATTCAGGACTACTAGTACCATCTATTTGGAATTTAAGATTAGTTGGACTGTTTGATAACATTCCTGTAGTACTATTATTCCAAAATGTATAGCCCGGTGCAGTATCTGCAGATGCTGAAACTGTAAATCTACTAGCAGATACTACACCTTTTACATCTAATGATACATCAGATGAACCTGACATTACTAATGTATTTGTACCTACTGTATGTCTAAAAGATACTAAATCTATGTCTGAGTTGTCACTTACACCAAAACTTATTTTATTTCCATTATTAACATAAAGATCTTTCCACCTCCTATTGTAATCTCCTAAATTTAGTTGAGCAGGAGCATTAGGAACAAACCCTGCTGTTGTCAATTTAACAGCATATGTTGTACCACTTACTATATACTTTATTTTTCCAGAGCTGTCAAAAAGTAATCCGTTTTGTGTTTGGTTTGTTCTTAGATATAGTGAACTTGTAGTAGACCTTGAAGCAATCTCTAACATAGGATTACCTTGGTCAAATCTAAAATCAAGTCTATTTTGTTGATCAATATCTGGTTCATGGATAGTGAAAACTGAACCTGAAGGCATTGCTATGTCAACTGGAGAGTTAATTTGAAGACCATTATCTGGAGAAATAGAAGCTGATACGCTTCCACTTATAATTTGGTATGCATCAGGAATTGATCCTGAAAATGAACCACTAAATACTCCAGAACCATTTCCAAAGAAACTTCCTGTAAATGAACCTGTAAATGGGCCATTACCTGATAAAGCTAAAGATGCTGTATCAGCATAACTTGAAGATACTTCTTTTGTTATTTCATGTGAAGCTGAAACTGCATATTCAGCGTAAGAAGCAGATGTTGCAAAATCAGCATGTGATGCTGATAATGCATAACTTGATGAGATTGATGAATCTCCTCCATTTTCTCCACCGCTAGTAACTATTATACCCGGATCTACAAATCTTATTTTACTCATTTAATATCTTTTATTAATTATAAATATTAACCAGTTGATATAGTTGGTACTCCTCCATTATTCCATATTACACCTGCTACTAAAGGATCTGATGTTGGTAGATCATTTAAAGATGTATATGTAGGTGGTGTTGGGTCATTTGGAAAACTAACTGGGTTTGTTCCTAAACTAACTTGTCCTGATATTGTATCTCTAGTTCTACCATCTGGGGTTACTGTTGGGTTTGCTTCATATCTTTCAGGATTTGAATCAATTTCCATTCCAAATATAATTTTTGATTTATCATTATATTTTCTGATTGCTTCCATATCCTTTTGTATAACTTCAGGAACTATATAACCATACATTTTTATATCAAATGTACCTCTTACTAATCTTTCTTGACTTTGTTGTAGTTCTGTAACTGTAGTGAAATTATCTATTCTAGCCCTAAATTTAAAACGTTCAGGATTACCCCAATATGAATCAGAAGCATAATTTATTGCCTCTATTATTTTGTTTAATTGTTCTACATAATAGGTTTGAATTATACAACTATAATTTAAAGTAACCCAATCAGGAATGACATTTGCTATAAATTGTTTAGTTGGTACCCTATTATTAAGTAAATTAAAATTACTATAAAAATTTTTATCATTATATACTTTTTGCCAATGTGTATATAAATTCGGAGAATTAGCATCTAATTTTCTGGATAGATTTCTATTTTTCTCTATTGAATTTCTTTTAAACATTAAGATTGGATTCATTATAGCACCTTTTTTGTCTCTATAATATCCATCTTTTTGTACTGATTTCCATCTTTCAGGTGAACCATATATAATTGGTACTGCTATTCTTTCTCCATTTTGAACTACTGAGGGTCTTATAACGTTTTCAAAATAATACATTATAGATTCATCTATATCTTGTATCCCAATTGAAAAAGGTTTAACTGTGTCCCCTTTAAAGGACATTTTAGTAGACCTATTAAAAGGAATGTCAGCTTGATTATTTGGTGAAAACTGTCCCCCTTCAGCGGCATCATTAGGATTACCATATTCAGAGGAATAAGGTGTTTGTAAATCCTTAGATATCTCTTTTTGAGATTTTGGTACTGGTTTTCTATATTTCTTAGCCATTTATTCTTCCTTTTTCTATTTGTACCTTGTCTACTGGTGTGTAGTGTGTTTTACATATGATAGATAAGTCACTACCAAAGTTTTCTAATCCAGGATTAATTGGATTTTCAGCGTAGTTATAATCAGGATCTTTACCTACAAAGTATTGATTGCCTATAACATCATCTACTTCATAATAACCTCCATAGTAATATATTATGTCTCCTACTTGAGGAACTAGGTCAGCTCCAAAATAATCTCCTTTATCAAAATCTTTGTTAAAATCTAAATTTCTTTGCAATAAATCATCGCGTAAAAACTTAAAATCAACATTTCTATAATATTGTACACCAAGTTCATCATCTGGATAAGATTGTGGTTCATGTGTTATTAAACAACTTAATATAACACCTCTATAATAATATTTTGAACCTGCTGCTTCACCATAAAGGTTAACTTTAGTTTCATCTAATTTAAATTTATAGTAAACACATTCTTGAGAGATAATGTTACCCATTAACTCCCTATTTACATGTCTAAATAGGCTTATATCTCTTTTTCCTCCAAATAAAGCCATATTATCCTATAAAAATGGTGTAAGGTACCTTGTTAAGTTCTTTTTCTAAGTAATCACCTTCTTGTGATCTTCTTTCTAATAATTTATCTCTTGATGTCTCATCAAAATATGCTCTTAATCTATCTACTAAAGCATTTCTATCAGCAGTAGCTGATGATAATAAGTCTTGTTGGTTTAGAGTTACTTCAGCATCTGGGATTGGAACTGTTGTATATTTACCTCTAATATATCCTAAAATTTCTTTTGCTATTGCTAATGTCATTTCAAATATCCATTGTCTACCTATTGAATTTATATCATTATAGTTAGGATTTGAAAATGGAACTTCTGATACGTTTGTTATTTTATTAGTACCATTACTATATGGATTTGATCTTTCTGATTTTTTAATATATTGAAAGCTTAAATATCCTTGACTTAATGGGATTGGGAATATTTTTAATTGGTTGTTTATTAATTCAAATGAATAATTTGATCTTCTAATTTGGTCATTAAATTCTATGGCTTGCATTACTTGCATATCATAGTTAATAGGCATCATTAAGAAGTTAATTGCAGGTGAGTAACTACCCCAACCAAATGAATCCATTAAATCTATCATTCCTGTTCCTGTACCTGCGTAAGGATCAAAATATCTTGTTATTGCTGGTGGTGCTTCATAAAATATTCTTTTAATTTCTATTGAATCATCAGCAGCTAAACTAACATTTGATTGAGCCCAAGCATTCATATCATAAGTTTGCTTACCATTTTCTAAAGGAATAGAACCTGAATACCATGTTACTTTTCCACCTACTCCTGCTTCTTCTCCATATTGTTCTGATATGTCTACTACATTAGCTAAAGTTGGTGATATTACTTGATCATTTGCTTCGGTTATTGATGTTACACCTTGTAAGGATAAATAATTTTCTCTTACTTTATAAGCATATAATTCGTTTCCATAAATTGTAATTGCTTCTTCAAAAGCAGTATAAAATGAACCTGATTGAAGTTCTATATCAGTTAGAGGATACCCTAACCTTCTAGCACAAAAATCTGATACTTTGTCAGCATCTATTTGAAATGATACTTGATGGTCATAAAATCCAAAGGGAGTTTGTCCAACTGCAAATGAAGAAGACCCGGGCCAAATAGGTATATTCATAATATTTTAATTTAAGTTGTTGCTATAAAATATTCCACTTTTGCAGAGCTACCTGATGGTTCAACTGATATTGACATTATATCGTCATAAGTGAAAGTATTTACAGTACTTCCTGTTATTTCACTTGTTGAAAGCATAAAAGTGCCTCCTGCTGCTATAGAAAAATTTATTAATTCGGTTGATGATGAAACTGTTAAATTGATAGGAACTTGGGATGAATAATTTGATACCCTTCCATATTTAAAACTACTAGTTCTAAATGTACCTGCTCCTGGTAGTCCATCATATTTGAATATTGTTGTTGTGCTTCCTGATGGGACATTAACAATACGATTATCTATATTATCAACGTTTTTTATTGTTAAGTTATAGTCTGTACCTCTTTCGGTACCTTCAAGTAATACTCTTTCTCTAATTAAAAGGGTGAAATCAGCCATGGTTTTGGTTATAAATATGAGGGGGAATAATTAGAATAAAAAAAGACCTGACTAAAAAGCCAGGTCTAATTTAAATTATACTAAAAGTGTATCTTATACTGAAGCTAAATTGCTTACAAATACTCTTCCGTAGAATTCTGGTCTGATCATCTTCTTAGCATATCTCGTTAATAGACCTTTTCTTGGTGTGAAAGTGTCTGGATCATATACTAATGGAGTCATGATCAATGGAATATATGGAGCGAATACAGCACCAGTTTCTAAGAACTGATTACCTCTATATCCCATAAGGATTGTACCTTCTGTCATATAAGGGTTTTTGTATACATCATATCTACTATTCATCTGTCCCATTTTCTGGATACCAAATGCAAATTTACCTTTTGAAGCATCACCATCAGAGTTTGAAGCAAATCCTGGGATTGATTCAATGATAGTAGCAACTGAAGGAGATATCACACAGAAATTAGCACCACCTCTAAGAGTTTTCTGGTGAATTTTGTTAGATACTTTTTGCATTTTAGTTCCTAATGTTTGGAACCATTGTCCTTGTGTATTGAAGAATCCTAAATCATCATATCCTGTTTTTCCAGAATTTAATGATTGGTTATTTTGTGCACTCCAGTATTCATCAGCGGCTGATGCATCTTGGATAAGCATATCAAGGATTTCTAAATCAATTTCCATTGAGATGTATTCACTCATGATTGAAGTAAGCTCAGCTTCAGCATCTAGTGCTTGGTAAGCATTTAAATCTTGAGCAAATTCTGGAGTCCATTGTGCTT
>TARA_R100001163_G_scaffold65828_1_pt1 | contig 16163 bp, 11 predicted proteins | sample TARA_R100001163 | Tara Oceans TARA_R100001163 (sample SAMEA2621285) | marine metagenome | biome: marine biome (ENVO:00000447); feature: deep chlorophyll maximum layer (ENVO:xxxxxxxx); material: "saline water (ENVO:00002010), including plankton (ENVO:xxxxxxxx)" | depth 120 m
ATTCCTATAATTACATCATAATCACCACCAGTCCACAATGCTACTGCTGATTGTGTAACCCTTACTAATGCGTTTCTAAAATCTTGTGCCATAGTTGCTCCTTATAATGCCACTGCCATAGCGATTGCAAATCCTTCACTTGCACCACTACTTGTTGCTGCTATTGTTATTCCACCATCAGCATTTGTAATACCTATTCCAGTACCTGCTGTTAGTGTTGCTACTGCTGGTCCACTAGAACCACCAATAAGTAATTGTCCATTTGTAGACATTGCTGCTGCTGCAACTGTGTCTGTACCAGAATCTTGTGTAATTAATACAGCTTTGTCTGCAAAAGATGTTGCGTTTGTGCCACCTGCACTTACAGGAACTGTATCACTAAGAGTAGAACCTGCTGCTGTTACAGTTATTGCTGCTGTACCATCAAAGTCAACACCATTAATTGCTCTTGCAGTTGCAAGTGCTGTAGCTGTAGATGCGTTACCTGTTAAAGGACCTGAAAAAGCATCTGATGTTACTGTGCCATCAAAATAAGCATCTTTAAATTCAAGTGAACTTGTACCTAAGTCTATTTGATTATCAGTCGCAGGATATAATGCACCAGTATCAAGAGTTAATCTGTTAGAATTATCTACTTTAAAATCAATCTCGTTATTAGTGCCAAAATCTATTGCTGTTTCTGCATCTTCACCTATTATTAAATCTTGTGCGTGTATAGATGTAATACCTGTTTGAGCAGCAGCTATTGTAAATGTTAAATCGTAAGGATCAGCATCTGTACCATTGTCTGTATCAGTCCAGTTAATATCTAATCCACCACCTTCAACAAATTTAACTTCTTTGCCATCTGATATAGTTACTTCTGTGCCATCACCATCTTCAAGTACAAAATTGTCCATGCTACCTGAACCAGTACCAGCACCAATATCAGATAATACTTCTGTACCTGTTCTAAAATCTACGTTTCCACTACTATCTAAAACTAAAAATTTATCTGTGTCAGTTCCTGCATTTGATACAGAACTTAAAAGCAATGAACCAAACTTAGCACTAATATCTGTACCAGAAAACACTTCTGAACTATTAGTAGCAACTGTAAATCCTGTAAATAATCCTGCGCTATCATCAAAACCAAAAAAACCTACTCTAGCTGATGATCCATCATGGTATCTAAATTCTATACCTCTGTCTTTGTTATCATCAGAACCAGGAGCAGTATCACCACCTAAAGTAAATATAGGATCGTCTACTGTGGTTGTAGTTGAGTTAACAGTTGTAGTAGTACCATTTACTGTAAAATCACCTGTTACTGTTAAATTATCATTAATAGTAGTTTCTGATGTGCTATGACCAATACTTACAGGTACGCCTGATGTAGCAGTACCAATAGTAATACCATTGCTTGTATTAGAGTTGTCTATGTTTAGTGTAGTTGTACTATCCAATGATATGTTAGAGCCATCTACTACTAAAGTGCCATCTATGTCTGTGTTATCTAAATTAGCTATGCCATCAATATCTGCATTACCAGATATGTCTAGTGTAGCTGCATCTAGCTCACCTGATAAAGTTATGTTAGTTGCGCCTGTAACTGCACCATTTAAGGCTACTGCACCATTAATGTCTACTGTAGTGTCAGATTCTATTGTAAGAACTCCATCAGCAGACTGGTGTATAAATGTGCCACTATCACCAAATAATATCTTTTCGGTGCTGTTCATTAAAATATCATCAGAGTATTGGAAGTAATCTTCATCTTCCATCCAAGTAATTACACCATCTGATGTATTAGCATCAAATGTAAGTGTTATATCTGTATCTGCGCCTGATCCAATAGTAAATGAATCTACGTTCATGTCCATAGATGTTGCGCCAGATATACTAGAATTTAAATTCCAAACCTCTGTTAATGTACCAGCTTTCATTACACTAAAACGTATTTCACCATCTTCTGAACCATTTGATACATCATTAGCTTCAGCAGTAATCCTAGCAAATTCTGTTTCATTACCACCATCATCATCTAATTTAAAAGATATATATATTTCATCACCATCAGCTCTAGTAGAATTATCACCAACTAATTCCAGTACAGAGTTTGATGCGTTATTAGTAGCGTTTTCTACTCTTAATGGTGTCGTTGCTGCTGCTGTGTCAGATCGTACCCACATATGTTCTACTTGCACATGATCTGCGTGTTTTAAATATCTTATAGATGAACCTGATTGTATTTTTACATCAACATTTTTACCTGTTAGTCCTGATGTAAACTGCCATGAACCATTAGAATCTGTGCTATCTGTAGATCCTATTGTTGTAGTAGTGCCAGCTTCTAACGCTGTAACTGTAGCACCTTGTATTGGCTCTCCTGCATCGTTATATAAAAATCCTTGTAGTCTGCTCATTTATCTTCCTATACTAAATTTTGAATAATCTTTTCCACTTAATGCTTCTCTTACATAAAATGTAGGATTATTCAATATGTCATCCTCATCTAAGAATATAAGAGATATACCCTCTCCTGCAAGTATTTGTCTTGCTAGTAGATCATTTGCTATGTTTACGCTACCTTGCTCGTAATGATAATAAATACCTTGCACGTTTATAGCTATGTTAGGTGGATTTCTAAATAAAAAGTCTATTACTATACCACCTTTTTCTATTTTGCCACCAGCAAATCTAGCTTGAAATTCAAAATCTACATTTGGTTTTAAACCTAATCTAAGAAGCTGATTAAATACAATGTACTCTGGCATACTACCTGGAAAATCAGCAGGTTTTTCTGGTATTGACCTTCGTTGACCTCTTGCTGTTGTAGTAAATCTTGGCGATACCATTATGGCTCCAGTAATGTTAATGTTCTTTCAAATCTGTCATCTAATCCTGTCATTTCAAATCCAGACAACTGCGCTACATCTACATAATGTGTGTAATCTGTATCATTATGCCTAAATGTATATGACAGCAATTCATTAGAATCAACGATTGCTCTAAGTGCATCGTCTAATTGTGCAGGTGTTTTACCTTTATAACCTTTTTTACCTCTTGGTCTTGTCAAATCTATTGTTACTTGCCAACCATATTTTGCAGCTAATTTTCTTCTAAATTGCAATTCAAATCTATTAACATCAGGTGATACTTTTGTGCTAGTAGAACCTCTTGCTAATGTAAATTTAAACCTAATTGATTTAAATTCTAAACCAGCTGGTGCAGCTGTACTAGGAAAATCATACTCTGTTACTCCATTTGTTGTTATAGATCCAAGTGATGTATATGTATCAGAACCATCTAAAGCATAAGATACACCAACTGTTTCTGTGCTTGTGCAATTAGATGTTTGTACTTTTAATTTTAATGCTAGTTTAGATGATGTAATATCATTAGCATCAAAATCTGGAGTTTGCAATTCCCCAGAAGTTGCGTATTCAAAATCACTTATTTGATCTGGATTTATAACATCTTCGTTTAATGCAAAATAAAATACGCTGTTTGTAGTTGCAAACCATAATCTATATTCACCATATGCAGAACTAACGTGAGCTGTTGTTGCTGCTTGTAAAGCTGTTGTGCCTGCCCATTTTACTTCCCATCCAAGTTCATTATAACCACATAATAAACTTTTACCTGATGATTCTATTATTTGACTTCTGTGTCCATGCTGCGATGATCCTGTTTGAAATATATCGCCTTCTGTACCAGTAGTGCCATCAATTAGTGCTATTAAATCATTATGAGTGCCAACAAGTTTTTTTATAGTACCCCTAAATTCAGCAGGTAAACCATGATCTCTATCTGGTCCTACAACTTGCAATGTACTTGTTTCACCTACTTTATATTTATAAACAGATAAACCAACTGGAAAATAAACACTATCTCTCCATTTTGTAGAACTTACACCACCTTGATTATTAAATGGTAATCCTATTTCTGTTTCTAGCCATTTAGTATTAGCGTTATCATGCACAAACAATCCTACCTTTGTGTTTGCATACAATACTGGATTTGCACTAGCATCCCTACCAACAAACAAAGATGTAACTGAATCATTAGGTAATGGTAATTGAGCATCATTTGTCCATGAAGTAAGATTACTAGAATATTTGAGATAACCATCTTCTGATATACCCCACAATAAATCATTCCATACTGCTAAAAATTTAGGTGTAAATACTGTATCTGCTTTATTAGTATAACTAGATCCATCTGATGTAAAACTATAACCTTCTGCATTACACGCCCATACTAAATAAGTTGTGCCACTTAACCTTACTTTTATAATGTCTGTAGCTGATCCTGGTAAAGTGTGCAATGAACTACCCCAGCTATCTGTGTTAGACCATTTCATTACTTTAGTACCAAATGCAGCATATATTTCATTATTTAAATCTTCTATAGTATCAACTTGACCAGATTCACCAGATGCAGCTGTTTCTCTTACAAGCGCTGGCAATACAACGTGTTCTTTAAATCTAAGTTGTGCTGTAGCAAACCAGGCTCTGTCTACTGTTGAACTGTCAATACCTCTTTCTATGCCTATGCCACCTCTAAAATCATTAAATGCTAAAGTAGATATATGTTGAGCAGCAGTTTGGTCTGTTTGCCCTATAGAAATTTTAGGTGCAAATAAAGATGTCAGTACCCTTCTTGGTGGACTTTTAATAGGAAACCTTTCTCCATTTAACAAGATTTCGTTTTTTGCTATTACACTTCCTACGCTAGATGGCATTACTTAGTTGGCACTCCTTGTGGTGTGCCTAATCCTCTAAGTATTCCTTCAGCTAATGCTCTATATTGACCTGCTGTAGTTCTACTGTCATCTGGATCAGTTACTCTACCACCACTAATTGACATTAATAATCTATATGATGCCATGTAAACTATAAGTGTAGGATTAATTTCTACAGCAGTTGTATCGTCTGACAATGTTGCTGGTTTATCAAAACCTACTATTTTTAATTTTTTATTAAAAATTATTCCTCTGCCCTGACTTGATATATACAAAGTTCTGTTTTCTCTATTTATTTTCCAATTATAATTATCAAGTGTTTCATAATGTTCTGTTTCAGTTCTAAACGCTTTAATATTATTTACCCATAGTTCAGCACTATCTAGTTCTGATGCGTGGTTAGAAACGAATTGTAGAGCTTGTATGCTTGTATCTAGTTCTGGGTTGGCTAATGCAAGTTCTACTCTGGTCCATGTTCTTGCTGCTAAAGCAGGTAAAGAAAGCGTTTCCCTAAGTGTTCCAGAGTTGCTTGTTTCCCTAAGTTCTAATTCTAAACTACCAGCTGACAGAGCAGATGAACTTTTTACCCAAAATTCAATCTTATCCATATCAGATATGTCTGCTGCCGAAGTAGAGTTAGAATATGCTAAAACTGTACCATCAGCAATACTAGAACTTGCATTAAGTAAATTTAATGAGTTGTTACCTTCTCTGTACTGCACAGTATCAGATGACACAGTAGTATATGTACCTGCTGTCCATTTCCCTGAACTTGCATCATTTAGTTCCTCATCGTCAACATGACTTCTATATTGTAATTTAGAAATCATAGAAATATTATCTGGTATTGTATATATTTGTTGATTTAAATCTCCATACAATGATGTATCTTCATCAGGAACCAATACTCTATCTGATAATTCAACTATAACATCGTTAATAATTCTGTTTACTCTTTTAGGATCAAACTCTTGATGCCATAATTCATAACTATCACCACTTGCAATATTAAAACTTAATGCAGGTGAGAATGTTAATGTGTTTGTGCTTGATGTGTAATCAGTAATTCTTCTGATATTGGTTGTATTGTCAGAAGCATCTGTAACATAAATCCAAGAACCAATGTATTCATCATCGCCACCAAAAAGATTTATTGTATCTTTTAAAGTAACTGTATCACTTGCTGAACTTGCAGTTCCTATAGTTATACAACCTAAATGATCTCCAATAGCTTGTCTAATTGCTGCTCTAGTTTCTGATTGTATTATTGCCATAATTTAAAAATATAATGTTTTATTACCTAGTTTTTTTTCTTTTTCCCATTCTGCTCTATTAGCTAAAGCATCTTTGAGTTCTTTTACTCTATCAGCATAACCAGGTTTATTTCTGATTTTGTTAAGTTCTTTTTCTTTCTCTTGTCTACTCTTGTAATTATCGTGTGCTACTTCATCCTGCCATTCAAGAATATCTTTAAGTTGCATAGGATCAAGAGTGGGTGCATCTGGTATTTTCACAGGTTGGCGCCCACCCTCTGGTCCTACAATAAATACAGTTGGATCGTTTGTAGCATGACTGTCTACATACTTTTTAGCTATGTGTGTCTGTCCTGCCGACATCGGCAACCATATATTAGTCATTATCCTCTAATGTTCAAGTCAACTAGACCATATTCCGTTGTAGGTGCTACAGCAATAACACCACCAACTAAAAATTCTGCGCTAGAATCGTCTGCCATAACATCAACAGAACCATCTGTTGTTGATCCAGACATTACGTTTTTACCTAAAACAACTGATCCATTAATAAGAACTGATGCTACACCTTTTACTTGGTTCCAAAAGTATTCACCACTAGCTACATCAGCATTAGGAACACCTAATACAATTCCATCAATATCACTTGCATCCCATACTTCTACGTTAGATCCAAGAGCTTTTTGTATACCACATTGTGAAGATGTAGTAAGTGCTGTTGCTACTGAATCGTTGTCATGCAATGTAATAGTTAGTGATGCACCTGTAGCTGCTGTAGAGTGGCTTTTAATTTTAAAAGTTTGTCCTTCACCAGCAACATCGTTTACATACAAGTAACCATCATCAAATTGATTAGCTGTAACAGCAGTAGAACCACCATTAGTAAGCGTTATTGTTTTATCTCCTACAGCTGCTGCTGATGCAACTGCTAAATCTGTATCATGATCTCCAGCAGGTTCAGTTGCGCTCATAGTCAATTTTCCTGCTGTGATAGCTTCTCCAGCAAGACAGTACACAAATTCTCTGCCATCTGGCAAAACTAATTTTGTACCAAAAGCGTTTTTTTTAGTAGTAGATCTTGATTTTTCAAAACCATGATCTCCATATATTACGTTTGGAAAACTCATTGTTTTCTCCTTTTTTTTGTTTAACAGGTTTATTATACACCCTGCGATTGTCCGAAAATATTATACTGAACTCGGTCAATCGTTACATTCAGTTAGACACAACCCTAGTCAACTAATGGATTACCATTTTTATCTAGGGTTGCACCTTTTATAAACGAAGGATTAATTGTAATTAATGGATGATCTGATTCAATTAGTTCTTCTGGAGGAGATATTTTCATACCTCTCCTAAAGTATTTTTTCAAACTATCTGCATCACCTGGTAAATTTGGATTTGCAATCCATCTAGTTTTTACTTTACCAGATTTATCTTTTACTGGTTCTGCTTTTTCGTCTGTTACAGTTTCTTCACTATAGAGTGTAACTCTAGGTACACCACCATAAGTTTCAATATCACCTATAGCGTAACCTTGTGAATTAACTTCTTTTCTTAAATCAGTATCAATAGCCATAAATTATTCTCCTTTATTATGCACTTGTTGAGTGATCGCCTATTTCATATTGTAATCTAGCTGCCTTAGCATCGTCTAGTTCAAACATTCCATAGTCCTCTGTCATCACCATTTCAGTAGCTCTTAATGAAGCATCCCTTTGTCTTTCAACATTTCTACCTGCTGAAGATACATGCCCCATAGCTCCTGATGTAGCAATAACACCATAACCAGAATCAACTCCAGATACTTTTTCAATGTTTCCATCTTCAAAGAATGGTACACCAGCAATTCTAACTCCTGTAAAGAAGTCTTTAACTGGTGGCTTGTTGAATACATCTGGCAATGGATATGTTGCCAATGGTGTTTGTAGACTTTGTGTCAATTTAAAAATTGCGTTAGGGTGGTGAACAATAAATGGATTTAATCCAAATTTATCGCCTTTCGCCCTTGCAATTACTGAAGTAGCATTAGCCAAGCTAAATGCTGCTCCGTCAGCACCTAATTGTGTACTGAATCCAGCAAAAAGAGCTATTGCATCGGTATCTTTTTTCCTTGCCATAGCATCCCCTGCCTGCCTTCCAACAACACCCATTACATCTTGGTTGAATTGTCGTGCTAGCTTGTCAGTTATTATGAATTTAAGACCTACTTCTGATGTAGTTGCAGAAACAATAGAAGCGTTAATATCTTCTGAATCTGTCAAATCTATACCATCTACCAAGTCTGATGCGTCAACTTGTCCAGCTTTTGGAATGTCAAGTTGTTTTTCACCTTTACCTAAAGTAAATTTTTCAATCAAACCAACAACAGGCATATTGTGTTCTTCTGTGTATCTCATCTGGGCAATAATAGTATTTTGAATACTACCTAAATTTCCAGACGTAGCAGTTTGCGTATTTGTCGCCATTGTTAATTTCCTTTTATTTTAACTTTAATTTAAGCGTGCCAATTAGGATTAGTTCTTCTCATGGCTCCTTCATACATTTCCATAGTAATTTTAGGATCTCCTGCTGCAAATCTATCTATTACATCTGCATCATTACTAGGTATGTTATCAGGTGGCACATCGCCAGAGGTATTAAACTTTGGAGCTGCATCTTTAACAACCTTGTTTGATTGAGATAAAGCAGAAGCATATTTTTCCATTTGTTGTGGTGTATCAAAACCTACAAGTTCAGCTGGATCAACACCATACTTATTAGCTATTTGATTAGTCGCAGTTATCCTTGCCTGATCGTGTATAGCTTGTTTCTGTTGTTCAATCGTTTGCTTTTCTTGATTAAGTTGCATTTGTTGTAATGCTTGTTGCGCAGCAGCTACACCTTCTTGTGATGCTTGTTGATACGCTTGTTGTTCATCAACACCTTGTGCAACTAACCATTGTGCTTTATCTCGTGTAAAAGCATCCTGCGCTGCTTTAATCTGTTGTTCAGAATATTGCAGCGTTTGCGATTGTTGCGTTTCTTTTAATTGGTTTATTTGCTCCTGCAACTGATTATTGTTTTTCTCTAAATCTGCTGCACGTTTATCGTAACTACTTTGTATTTTTGACACCTCTTGGTGTGTATAATTACGATTTGCATCTGGTTGTGTTAAGTCAGTATTACTAACCTCTGTAGTTTCTGCTCCCTGATCTTGTGCTACAGGCTCCCCAGATTCAACATTTTCCTTAGCTCCTTCTGACAAACCTTGCTCTACTTCAACATCTACCTGTTCTTGTGGTGTTACGTCAGTTAGAAGATTAGGATCTTGTTGTTGAGATTCCTGTGCGACAGCATCCGAAGAAGTTCTTTCAGTTGTCATCTTTCTCCTGTACTAAAATTATTACGACAAATGTGTCGTTCCTATAATCGTAAATCTACTTAGTCTTAATGTCAATCTCTCCTATAAGGAGATCCTTCTGGAAATGGTATGTTTGATGCAGGCACAGATTGTGGCGTAGGTGTTGTTCCTGGAACTACTGTATTAACTGGTGTAGGTACTGGAGTATTCTGTTGATTAATAAAATCAGTAAAATTAAAAGTTGGCAACTGTATTGGGTTAGCTTGTATGCTACCTATAGGAAATGCTTCTGATGGTGGACTTACAACAAATTGTTTTTGTTTATTTCTGTTTGATTGTATGTTTACTTTTTTCTTGTGATCTTCTCTAGCAAACTCTGACCTTTGTCTATTTTGATACCAATATTTAAGATTATTCTTACCTGTTCTACCAACTTTTAACATTGTAGCTAACACTTCTGGATCGTGATAATGGTAGTATGTATTTCTTTGTACATAATCAAGTTGACTATTACTCATTGACATTATTGTTGTTCCATCAGGCAATACTATATCTCTACCTGCAAGAAAATCATCTTGTGCTGCATAATAACCTTCTGAATTAAATATTCCATCTTCTTGTTGAAATTCTTCACCTAACCCATACCATGTATCCAAAGCAACAGCATCTTTATCGTCTACATCTATAGATTGATCAAAACCAAACGATGGATCAGATTCTCTTTGCTCTGCTCTTGCAATATTAAATCTAGTTTGTGTGGTTTGCATATCTCTTGCAAATTCGTTATCGCCATATTTTTCATATGTTACTGCACCTCTAATTACTACTGGTTTAGTACCTGCTTTGTAATATGATAATAGTGCTTTTTCTTCTTCTAATCTGTCATTTACAAGTCTAATGTAGTCTGAATCTTTTGGTGTAATGTCAACTGCAAATGGTTGAGGTAATGCGCCAGCTAAACCTCTAAAAAATCCTTGTTTTTCTCTTGTTAAGCTGTCAGATAATTTATTTCTAAATTCAGATTTTTGATATGGTTCTAATAATTCGTAAGTTAAACCTCTTGTAAATGCTTCCTCTCTCATAAAGTCTGTATATGTCATTTCTGAACCTGTAAGACCAAATGGTTCTGCTACAATAGAAAATAATGGTGCAATAGGTACTTGTCCTTGTTTTACTTCATCATATGCTTCTTGTGCCAAACCACTTAAATCTGTTGTAGAAAATGGTGTAAGTTGATCCCCAAACCATAACATTAAATCAAGAGCTTTCTTTTTATTTGTATCTCTAGCATCTAAAATTTTTGTTCCATCCCATTCTTTATTTGTTATAAATTGTTCACCTATTTTTATAGTACCTGAACCCACACTTCTTAAAATTGATGCAACTTGGTCGCCGACACTACCTATAGCTCCATCTATATCACCTTTGCCTGTTTTTACAGCAGCATCAGCTACACCAAATATAGTGTTCATTAAATGTATTGGAATGTTAACTGCTGGACCCATAAGACTGTAATCTCTTTTACCAACTCTAATTCTTAAAAAGTTACCATTAACTCTTATTTTTCCAGTTCTTTTATCTTTAATTATTGGATTAAAATCAGTTGGCACGCCTTGTGCAGAATTTACCATGTATGTAATTAAAGTAGTTGCAGCTATCATTCTTGCAAATGCCCTTCTCATAATTCTAGCTTCTAAATCTTTTGTAAATGGATTAGCTGTTGCTTTTAATGCTTTTGCAAAATTAGAAATTCTTGTTCTGTAATATCTTGGCGCAAACAATACCATAGTTCCTAAATCTTGTTGCCAAGTTTTTGTTCTACTTACGAATGTTGTACCTGTTAAATGATTTGCAATTTTTGATATTTCATCTACTGTTCCATCGTTAATTAAATCTTGAATTGTTTTTCCAGGATTTCTAGCTAATTCTTCTTCTAACAAAGCATCAGCTTCTTTTAATCTTAATGTATCTGTAAATGTAGAAAATGCTCTGTTAAATCTATTTTCTTTAACTATAGAACCTGCTTTATTAATAAATTCATCTGGATCACCTTTAAATATTGTGTCTGTATTTTTAACAGATCCTAAAGTAAATTCAGTATTAAATCCTTGTTGAGCCAAACCTCTTGATACCCAGAAATCAGATGATAGTCTGCCATTTTGTTTTGCCATATCATCAAACTCAACTAAAAAAATACCATATGCTTCTGTGTCGTTTTTACCTAATGTTTTTAAATTAGCTACCATAGATGGGTACCAGTTTTTTGGATTTTTATATAACGACATTATTCCTTGTATACCTAAACCAGAATCATCAAGAGTTGATCTCATCATAGTATAGAAACCATTAAATCTATTTACACCTTGCAAGAAAGTTTTTAAATCTCTCCTTAATCCAGGTGATAATCCTTCAAAATATTCATTTATAGCTTTACCTACGTTTGCATCTACATACAAACCTTGTAGCTCTCTAAAACCTTGACTTAAAAATTTTATGTATCCTTCATTAACTGTTTCTGCTTCTTTCTTAGCTTTTGTATATGCTGGTTTAACTTCTTTAATTTTTTTATTAACTATAGCTATTTGATCCAACACTTCTTTCATGTTGTAACCTTTGCTAGGACCTGCTTTAATTTTTTCGCTAGTCATTATTTTTTCTATTTCTTCAAATGTTGCCCTAGAAGGATCCATTAAATCTATTTTTTCTTGTGTTCTTTTTTCAAGTAAATTAGATATATTTTGTAATCTTCTAAATTCTTTTTTTACAATATTCATTTGTTTAACAATTCCAGAATCTTGTTCTTCAAGTAATTCATCTATTGTTTTAAATAATGGTTTACCTGATTCAGTTTCCATATTTTTCATTGAAGTTTCTAAAAATAAAAATAATGATTCTGTTTCTATACCTCTAACATATTTTGATAAAGCGCTTTGCAAATCATCGTAAACATAACCAGCTGCTAAACCTTCTGCCATACTTTCAAATTCTGCTGGTTTTCTAAATCCTGGAAGTGGTTTACCAAAAAATTTATCTTTGCCATAATTGTATGAAGGTAAATCTAATCTGCCTGTTTCTTCTATTGCACCACCTCTAGGTATATAAAAACCACCATCTATAATATCTCCCCTAATACCTACTTTATCTGCAAAACTAATTCCTTCATCAGAATTTTTTAATACTTCATTGTATAAATCAGCTAATGGTCTTAATTTTTCTTCTAATGCGTTTAGTGCTTTTAATTGCTGGTTTTTTAAAAATGGTTTAAATTCTGGCAACCTAGCTGCTATATCTTGTATTGTTGGTCTTTCTTTTACAACACTTCCATCTGCCTTTACTACATCTATATCTGGTATGTTAGGATCCATGACTTGTTCTGTTTTTATTTTTACTCCATCTTGACGAACTACATTTGCTTCTAGATCAAAAACTTGTTTAATTCTAGCAGCTTCTCTACCAGGAATAGATACAGCATGACCATTAATAACATTCATTGATTTGTCATGTTGTTTTAATATTTCATCTATCTTGTCATGCGTTGACAATCCAGCATTATTTATTTCTTCATCTGTCATGTTTAAAACTTCTTTAGCAAAATTTCTTACATTATTTCTAGTTCTTTCTTTGTAGCTTGTGCCTACATCAACATTGTCTATTCCTAAATTTATGTTTTGTTGGTCTGTAGGAACAACTTGTTTTTTTGAATTGTTGTCAGTAATATCTTTATTTAAAATTTCAGGTTTTACTTGACCACCAACAATTTTCTTTTCTTTATCTCTAGCAGCTTGTTCTTCTGACACTGGTACTTCTTCACCTGGCTTAGGATCATTAACTACCCTGCTGTGTTCTATATTATCTTCAGATACAATACTATTGTCAGGTGATAAATCACTTTCTTTTTTATCTCCATAGATTGGTGTTTTTTCACCTTTTTCTATGTTCATTTCTTCTCTAACTTGTTTTTCTATTTCTTTTTCATTTTTATTTGTTAATGGCACAGAATCTCTGTCAGGATTCCATGTGTTATCTGTAAGTGGTACTTCTTCTTCTTGAAATGCAAATAAATCTTTTTGTTCCCCAGCTGTTCTAAATCTACCATCTGCACCTCTCTCTCTAATAATATTTACATCTTCTGTTCTTCTTATAGCTTCTTCTAATAATTGTATTTTTGTAGGTTTATCTCCAAAGTCTGCGCCACCTTTCCCTACGTTTTCTACTATCCTGTGATATTCATCTATCATTTCAGATATAGTTTTTGAAGATGCTCTTTTAGATATTTCTTTACCAGATTGATTTAATTTAACTGTTGTATCAAATCTAGTAAGTAACAATCTAGCAACATCTGAAATTGCTTCACTATCAAAAGATCTTTGTGATAAATAAAATGGTATTGCATTTTTCATATCAACACTTGGATTTTCACTAGCTAAATTCTTTGCTGTAATAAAATGGTTTATAGCTTCATATAATTCATCAGATATTAAATAATCTTCTGTTGTTGGATAATTTTTTAGTGAACCTTGCAATACAGCTAAATCTGGTAAAGATGAATCTAGTGCAGTTAATATTGTTTTTATATCTCCTGGCTCTACTAATGTTTCTACTCTATTGTTTATCCATGCACCATTTTCTTTACCAAAAACTTTAATTCTTAATGCTTCACGAATAACTTTTAATCCTTGTCTTGATAACTGCCCACCAGCATCTACCCAGTTTTTATAGTCTGGGTTCTTTTCATTTTTATTTAAATATCTGTTAATTACATTTCTGTTTTTTGGTGATGTAAGAGTATCATCTATATTTTTTCCTGGTATTAAGTTAGCCATCATGTTGTCAGACCAATCAGCAGCTTGTAATACAGCTTGCTCATTGCTGCTAAATGCTTTACCAGATGGAGTGTTACCATCAGTTATATAAGATTTAAGTAATCCAGGATCATCAAATTGAGTTAATCTTTCTCTTACTAATACAGGTGTATGTTGTGTTAGATCAAATTTGTCTAATTCTTCTGGTGCTATACCATATTGTTCTAATGATTCTCTTAATCCTTTTACTCTAGTTGTTTTTCCATCTTTACCAACCTTGTCATAACCATCAAGATATCGTTTGTACATTTCAGGATTATCTCTTTTTGCTTTTAAAATTGCTGATATTCTTTGGTTACCCATTTCAACTTCTTTAGCGCTTGCATCTAAATTATCACCAATAATAGGTATTCCATCTTTATTTGTTTTCGTATCAGTTAAAACTAATTCAGGATCTAATTCTTTTGCTATTCTTTCTAAATCTTTTTTTTCAGTTGCTGTTTGAAATCTATCAATTCTATCTTGTTTATCTTGGTTGTATCCAGGATTTTGTTTACCTGTATCAAAATCATGAGATCTTAGTAACTTGTTAGCATCTACTAATGCGTATTGCACCTCTAACGATGCGTATTCACCACCTGAATTTAATTCTGACCTAGTAGCATTGTTGCTACCTCTTGATTGTGCTTTATCACCAACTGTATATAATGGATCACCACCAGTATTTCTACCAGATCCACCACTAATTGTTATAGGCATTTCATTTAATACAGGTTCAGGTATATGTACTTGACCTTGTGCATTATTTTTTTGCGCTGATATGTAATCTAATAAATCTGGATTGGCAGCTAATTTTTTAGTTTTATTTAAAGCATATTTACCAGCATAGTATGCACCTGGTGGTGTTATTACAGCAGCAGCACCTAATGCTGGATCATATTCAAATGCAGCTCTTGCAGATAAATCTATTGCAGCTTCGTTTGCTAATCTAGGAACTAATGATTTGCTAGGAGTAAGTGGTGTAAATGCTAATTTACCTGCACCTAATGTACCTTTTAATGGAGCTGCTAATGATTTCCATCTTAAACTGTTATACAAAGGTGTAATTGCTTTAGCAACTTGTCCACTTCCTGCGCCTGCAACAAAAGCTACATCAAGAGGACCAGTTTTTAACGCTGCATCTAACATTGCTTCACCAATAGTTTTATCAGAAAAAGGATTAAATTTAGATGTTTGGTTTGCATATAAAAAGTCTAAAAAGTTTACATCAGGATTAGATGAGTTTCTTTCTGAAAATACATTAGTGCTAGCGTTATTTGCTAGTCTTTCTTTTTCTCTTAACTTAACAGTTTCTGCTAATTCATCACTGATAAAAGATGTAAGCAAACCACCATAGCTAGGATCTTCTAATCTTTTTTTTTGCTTGTAATCTCTTACATCTGAACTTAATAATGAACCAAATGCCGTTCCTATTTCTTGTAATTGACCAGGTAACTCTTGTACAAATCTTAAAAATAAATTGCCAGAATCACCTGATTGATCTCTAAATGATGGAGCAGATCCTTTTAATGGAACACCTCTTGGTGTTGGATCACCAAAATAATATTGCTCTCTGGGCATAGTCATAGTACCCCCTAAAATCCATATAAGAATCTAGTTGGAGGTGCTAAAGCTCTTGTGTATGGCGATCCTGCTTGTTGTTGTAACCTTTGTGCAATAGGAAATGTATCTAAAAATTCTGTAAATGTTGTGTCTGGTACTTGCCCAGCTCGTGCAGCGCTAGCTAATTCTCCTAAAAATTCGTTTCTTGCCTGTTGAAAAACATCTGTTACAACTTGTCTTTTACGTCTTTCAGTTGTAAATGGTTGTGCAGCTGATTGAAATAAACCAAATTGCCCTTCTGTACTAGCTTCTAAGTAGTCAAGAAAAGGATTGTTCTGCAAAAATGGATTGTTATTTTCCATTACCATATTTAAATTCCTTTATCCTAAGCCATAAGCAGCTTGCAATGCTTGACCAAATGTCGGTGCTACTTGTTC
>TARA_R100001163_G_C5068436_1_pt1 | contig 16099 bp, 16 predicted proteins | sample TARA_R100001163 | Tara Oceans TARA_R100001163 (sample SAMEA2621285) | marine metagenome | biome: marine biome (ENVO:00000447); feature: deep chlorophyll maximum layer (ENVO:xxxxxxxx); material: "saline water (ENVO:00002010), including plankton (ENVO:xxxxxxxx)" | depth 120 m
CCGCCGCCACTACCACCCAGATTGGAATGAGTGGTGGTTTATTATTGACGGAGAATGGATCTGGGAGATTGCAGGCGAAAAGAAATTAATCAAAAAAGATGACGTTGTGTTCATCCAGAAGGGAGTAGTTCATAGGATTGAGGCCACTGGAGACAAGCCTGCAATCAGACTTGCTGTTAGCAGGGAAGATGTGGCACATGTTTACCCAGATGGGGATATGGAAAATGTCGAAAAATGACACAATATTTATAATTGGATCTGGACCTTCTTTGAAGCAAGTTGATATGCATTTGTTAAAAGACAGAGACACTTTTAGCATGAATAGGCAATATATCGCATATAAAGACTGGGGTTTTTATCCAACTTATTATGCCATGATAGATGGCGCCTTGCTTCAAACACGATGGGGTTTTAAGAGAAACATCGAACCAGATATGATAAACAACGATGAGTGCGGTATTGATAAATATTTTTTTGCAACCCATCATAATGAGGATGGATATTTAAACAAATTTAAAGATAGGGAGAACGAAACAAGTGTTATGTTATTAATTGATGGTCAGGCAACACTTGCTGAAGATAAGGTAAGTTTTTTGAGTAATGGAAATAAAGAATTTAATAAGCTTGTTGGAAAGGAAGTTATGCATCCAAAGGCGTATGGAAATTGTGGAATTTTTGCCACAAACTTGTCTTTTATGATGGGATATAGAAGAATTGTTTTACTTGGGATGGATCTGAAATATTTTGATTGGGAGGAATCCGTAGCAGCCGGCGAGGACCTGTCACATTTTCATCCAAAGTATTTTGATGTGGATTTATTTGAGGAGTGTGAAACCCACGGACCCCCCTGTAGAGATGGCGGAAACACAACCACTAAACCGTGGGAGGAAACAACCACTTCAATTAATAAAATATTCTCTGAAGCGGGTCTTACTCAACCACAAATTATATCTGCTACTCCTGACTCACCGCTTAATTCAGTATTTGAATATATCCCTTTTGATGAAATTGTGAGAGAATAGAATGAAGATTGATTTTCAAAACAAAAGAGTCCTTGTCACAGGCGGCACCAGAGGCATTGGCAGACAGATTGCCGAAGATATGCTGCAGCTTGGTGCAGACGTTACTATTACCGGCCGAAGTCCCGAGGTTGATTTTGTAGGCGTAGAATATATGCAGGTTGACTTTCTGGATGACAACGATACAAATAGATTTATTCAAGAAATCTCAAATCGAACATACGATGTCTGTGTAAACAATGCTGGTATAAATAAGATTGATTCATTTTGTGATGTTGAACGAGAGGATTGGGACAATATTATGAAAGTAAACTTAACCGCCCCCTTTCTTGTGCAGCAGGCTGTTGCAGCTAACATGATTGAGCAACGTTACGGCAAGATAGTGAATATATCCTCTATATGGGGCTCTATTAGCATTGCTAAGCGCGCTAGCTACTCTACCAGCAAGTTTGGCTTACGAGGGCTCACACTAGCCTCAGCGGCTGAATTAGCGCAGTTCAATGTGCTTGTCAATACTGTGTCGCCTGGATTCACACTTACTGACTTAACTCGGCAAGTGTTGGGACCAGAGAAGATGCAGGAAATATCACAAAACATTCCAATGGGTCGCATGGCAGAGCCAGAAGAGATTTCGAAAACAGTTTTATTTGTAGCAAGCGAACTGAATTCATACATCTCAGGTCAAAACATAATTGTTGATGGTGGGTTTGTAAATGTTTGAGATTGACTCACTAAAGATTAAGTCATATCGAAGAGAATACACGGTAGATTTCTGTAATCTAAACAAAGAGTTGTTGAATTTTTATGATGACAATACACGCATCATAATCGATTCAAATATATACAAGAAATATCCTATATTTAAGCAATACTTTGATGCATCAAATATGTACATCATCGAAGCAAGCGAGCAAACAAAAACACTCAAAACTTGTGAAGAGATAATAAGTTTTTTGATTTCTAGCAATTTCAAGAGAAACCATAAGTTATTAGCGATTGGCGGTGGTATAACTCAAGATGTCACTGCTTTCACTGCATCTGTTATTTACCGCGGAGTTGAGTGGGAGTTCATGCCAACAACATTACTTGCCCAAGCAGACAGTTGCATTGGAAGCAAGAGTTCTATAAATTTCTTAGACACAAAAAATGCACTAGGAACGTTCTACCCGCCATCTTATATTAACTGCTGCCCAGAGTTCTTGAAGACACTGAGCACTGACGATATCAAGTCTGGTATCGGTGAGATGTTGCATTATTATCTGATTGAGGACAGCCAGCTTATTTCTAATTTTGTTAGTGATTACAATAACATATTGTTAGATCCTGTGCGGCATTTGTCTAAATATGTTGCCGAGAGTTTGAGAATTAAAAAGAATATGATCGAAAAAGATGAGTTTGATCAAAACGAGAGAAGGGTCTTTAATTACGGCCACACATTTGGTCATGCGATTGAGTCAATAAGCGATTATCAAATACCCCACGGTCTCGCAGTCACTATAGGTATGAATTTGGCAAACTACGTTTCACTCAGAAAAGGCTTTATCAGCAAGAGTGAATACGACCAGTTACATTCAGCGATAGAGATGAACTTGATTGATTACAGAGTCCCTACAGATTTACAAGAAGAATACCACTCTCTGTTGATGAAGGATAAGAAAAATGTTGACAACTGTATAGTTTGCGTGTTACCTTATGGTATCGGAGATATACGAGTAACAAAAATCACCGATCATCAAGAACTAAAAAACATCATCCACGAATACATGTCGGGTAATTTATGTCTATAGCACGAAGCACTAAGTTTAATATTAAGGTAGATTTTGACAAGAGTCACGATTCTTATCTGTTTGACAAAAGAACACAGAGAGAGTATTTAGATTTTTTTGGTATGTACGCCTCATTGCCCTTGGGGTATAGCCACCCCATATTCTCTACACCAGAGTTTATAGAAGAGTATTTGAGGGTATCAAAATACAAGATCAACAACTGCGAGTTTGTGTCGGATGAGACTGAAGAATTTGATAGAATGTTTAGTGAATATGCCGGAAAGGGCCGCTTTTCACATTTTCATTATTCTTGCACTGGAGCGTTGGCGGTCGAGGCAGCAATCAAGACATGCCTACAATACAAGAAATACCACACCCTAAATGTCGTATCTTTTGACAACAGCTTTCACGGCATAAACAGTTATGGTGGATTTGTAACTTCAAGGTTCCCCGGCGCTGACGCTAGATTGGCTGGTCTCCCAGAGGCTTACTCGACAAAGATACGCCCGGACATCAGAGAGGTACACAGGACTCTTGGGAGAACCGATGTCACTTGTTTGATTGTTGAGCCTGTGCAATGCAGTGCTGGAGACATATACTTTGACAAGCAATTTTTCCAAGCCCTAAGAGAAGCATGCACTAAACATGACGTTCCTCTTGTGTTTGATGAAATTCAAGTTGGTTTTGGCGGCACGGGTAAACTTTGGTACTATGAACACTTAGGTATCGAACCGGACATTGTTATATTCGGCAAGAAAACACAACTTTCTGGTATTATGGCAAAAGAAAAGTATGGAGAGATATTCAGTGCACAGAACTCTATCAGACTTGAGGTCACTTGGGATGGCGATGTGTCTGATATGATAAGATGCAAGTATATTATGAAAGCATACGAAAAAGACAATATACTGGATAATGTAAACAAACAAAGTGATACTTTAGTCCGCGGGCTATCTGAGATAGACGGGATACTAAATTTGAGAAATTGTGGATTAATTATAGGATTTGATTTGCCAAATTCTCAAAAACGTGATATATTAGTAGAAAAGTTGTATAAAAACGGACTAATTTGCAACAAAACGGGCGTTAAGTCAATTAGATTAAGACCAAATTTAAATTTGAATGAGAATGAGGTTGACCACGCACTACAAATTTTTAAAGGAACAATGAAACAATGTTAATAGATTTTGAAAACATCGAGGATAAGTGTAACGCCGCAGCCGCTAGCGATGAATATGCTATTCTGGTGGAAAAAGTAAACAACGCTAATAAGATATTTCTTATTGGTAATGGCGGCTTGCACTATGTTGCGAGTCATATGGCAACAGATTTGTCGCGACTGATACCTAATAAAGCAGTCTACTCCTTCGATAGTGTTGGGTTTATCACATCCAACGCCAACGATCATGGGTACAACCAGATCTTTATCAGGTGGCTGGAGACAATCGCAAGTGTTGAAAATCCAGAGGAGTGTTTGATTATTGGACTCTCGTGTTCTGGTAACTCTGGAAATGTTATTGACACACTACACTGGGGTGAAGACAAAGGATTTGCCACATTTTTGATTAGTGGTGCTGATTCTGAGGTATTGAGAGACGACATCGATGAGTTGCCGATTAAGTGCAATTATTTCCATACTGTAGAGGTTTCTATTCTCATGATTTTTTATGATCTTATTCACCGAACCGGAAACCACTGCCCATCGATTAGACAAGAGAAAGATAGACTCGCAGATTCACCACTAAGAAAGTCAACCGAGGAATCTTGGGAGCCATTGTAAGTGAAACATAAGAAGAGAACAGCGTGGATTATTGGTACAGGTCCTTCTCTTAGGAATATCGACGTATCTAAGTTAAAGAACGAACATACTATAACATTTAATCGAGCTTACATTGCGTTCGAAGATTGGGGATTTGATCCGACTTATTACCTCTGTATCGATGCAACTGATTTGAGGTGTATCTATAAGGATATAAATAATCTAGTAGAAAATAGTGACATAAAGGCTTTTTTCTTACCAGAAATGACTGACAATCTAGCCCACCCGCCGGAGTCGTTTCAGGACGGCGACAAGGTGGAAAACTTATTTGTAAAACATAAAAAAGTTTTTACAATGATTAATTATCCAACTACTGATGCGGCCCGTGAAACCACAAATGTTGCCAGTATGTATGATAAAGATACAAGAATTTATCCACTTAAAAAAGAGGTGTATACTTTCCATGATTCCAATGCTGGTATTATGGGTTTGAAAATATTAAAAGCTCTTGGGTATGATGAGGTCGCCTTTGTGGGCTGCGATGCGAGATACAAAGACGATGAAGAGTCCAACAAGCACATAACAACCATGAACAATGAATACATTTCAAGCGAAGATTACGACGTTAATCATTTTAGAGATGATTATTTCGGAAAAGGAATAAGATTTGGTAAGCCGAATGAGGAGTGGATTATTAAGCTATGGTGGTGGGCATCACACCAGTTGGATGCTTCTTTTAGATCTCGCTCAGATCACCCAGAAATAAGACCAATGAAGGTTTATTCTTGCACTGAAAATTCAAATCTAAATCAATATTTCCCATATATTCCTTTTGAAGATTTTTTAAAAGGAGAGAGGCAACCAGAAGTTGAAATAAAACGAGATGAAATGAAAATCCCCTCTCTTGAGGGGCATAGTTACGTCAAATTAGGGCGCCCGCTATCTGAACAGGACGGTTCTAAATGACAACTGTGGTAACTGGTGGAAGCGGCTTTGTTGGAAGAAGATTAAGTTTAATTAAGCCGAACTGGAAATATGTTTCCTCAAAAGATTGCGATCTCACGAACGCTGCCATGGTTGCAGAGATGTTTGGCGACTTAAAGCCGTCCTCTGTTGTCCACCTTGCCGCTCGCGTCGGAGGAATTAAAGACAACATCGAAAATCAAGCCGACTTCTTTTACATAAACACAATGATGAACACGAACGTTGTTCATCAGGCTTACAAGTCCGGGATAAAGAGAGTGCTATCGTCGCTAAGTACATGTGCGTTTCCAGAGGAATTACAATACTTTCCTTTTGATGAAGATCAAATATACAATGGAGCCCCTACTGTAACGAATTTTTCATATGGAATGACAAAGAGGATGCTGCATGTTTCTTCGTGTGCGTATAGAAATCAATATGGTATGAACTATTCTACCTTTTGTCCATCAAACATATATGGACCCGGAGATAACTTTGGAAGCCATGCATCACATTTTGTAGCAGCGCTGGTTCACAAGATATACAACGCAGAAGAAAACGATACGATAGAGATGTGGGGCACCGGTTTGCCACTACGTCAACAGCTTTATGTTGACGATCTGTGTAAGATCATACCCATATTGCTTGAAGAGCATAACACCGATGTTCCACTAATTGTCGCACCCAGCGAAAACCTCTCTATATTAGAGATGACTAGAACTTTGATTGAACAAACTGGCAAGAATGTGAGAACATTGTTTAATGGAGATATGGATGGGCAGTTTAGAAAAGACGGCTCAAACGAAAGACTTTTAAAGCTTACCGGACCTTTCGAATTCACTACTTTTAGAGAAGGCGTAAGCAAAACTTATAACTGGTATTCGGAGAACTACAATGAGTGAAAAACAGAAAACAGCCCTGATGACAGGAGTGACAGGACAGGATGGTTCGTATCTTGCAGATTTATTGCTAGAAAAAGGATATCATGTAGTTGCTGTAAAGCGCCGCACTTCACTTATTAGCACAGACAGAATCAATCACATATTTGATGATCCCGACAAAGTGGTAGACTTTGATTTGGTTTACGGAAACATGATAGATTCTGGGAACATACACAGGCTTTTAATGAAATATAAGCCAGATGAGATTTACAATTTAGCAGCCCAATCGCATGTTAGAGTATCTTTTGATACACCTGAAGAGACAGCAGATATTGTTGCGATGGGAACCCTCCGCCTACTGGAGGCCGCACGGAATGTTTGTCCAGACGCAAAAATTTACCAAGCATCTTCTTCTGAGATGTTTGGCGATAATCCAGAGAATCCACAATCTGAAACTACAAGACTTATGCCTGCTTCGCCATATGCATGTGCCAAGGTGTTTGCACATAATCTGTGCAGAAACTATCGAGAAAGTTATGGCATGCACATTTCTAGTGGTATTCTTTTCAATCACGAGTCTCCACGCCGCGGCGAAACTTTTGTTACTAGAAAGATTACCCGAGCCGCCGCACGCATTCGACTTGGGCTACAGGACAAGCTTTATCTTGGAAATCTTGAAGCCAAGAGAGACTGGGGATTTGCAGGTGACTATGTAGAGGCGATGTGGCTCATGCTACAACAAGAAAACTCAGACGATTATGTCATTGCAACCGGCGAGACACACACAGTTCAGCAGTTTTTACACGAGGTGTTTGATTACGCAGGACTTGACGTTGGTAAGCACGTAGAAATCGATGAGAGACTTTTCAGACCCCATGAGGTTCCACTTCTTTTAGGCGATCCCACAAAGGCAAAAGAGAAACTTGGATGGGAACCAAAAGTCAAATTCAAAGAATTGGCTAGAATGATGTATGATGAGGATCTAAAATCAATTGTCAAGTCCTAGGTTTACAAAGGGGCAGTTGATTAGGTGGTTTGAAAAGTATGCTGATGGCGACCTTACAAAAGACGCAGGCACAGGCATCATTATCGGAATGAAAAAATATTTTTATGAATCATTCGATGGAACCGTATACGAGTATCAAAATTTTGAAGTATACAGAAACAAATTTAATGATATAATAACTTTAAGCGAATTCGATATAGAATCTTTATAGGAGAATAAAATGCATTTATCAAATCAAGCTTTGGGGGCCATCATGATGGCGCTTCAAGAATCATTGCTCAATGAATTGGATATTGTTCCGATTTTGAGCAGTTTTAAATTGACAGAGACAGAAGATGGTCTAGTGGTAGAGAACCCCCCATCAGTGAGAGTGAGTGATAGCTCTTCTATCACGGAAGAAGATCTGCAAAAAATGGCACAAAGATAGTGCCGATTTTTAAGTATAGATGCGAAGAGTGTGAAGAGATATCAACAGCTATTCACATGAGCGGGGAACATCTGCTTGAATGCAAACACTGCGGCAAGCAGGGTACTCTCGTGCGTCTACTTAATAAGCCTTATATAGCTAAGAAAAAAGAAAGCTCAAGCAACACCGGAGATGTAACTAAGAAATTCATCGAAGAAAACAGAAAAATTTTAGAGCAACAGAAAAAGGAAATCAAAGAGAAAACGTATGACGAATCTTGAAATAATATTAACGATAGTTCTCTTTGCTTCACTTATGTTGAATTTGGGACTTGTTTATTATGTCCGAACAGCAATCGTTCGACTTTTATCAATATCCGAAGAAATGTATGACTTTAAAGAAATGGTAGATAATTTCGCCAACCATCTGGAGCGTGTGTACGAGCTTGAAATGTTTTATGGGGATGAAACCCTTGGGGGACTCATGGAACACGCAAGGTCTTTTAATGAACAATTAGAGACCTTTGAATACATTTATGGATTAATTGAAGAAGATGCCGAAAACGAAAATACCGACACCGCCGCCGAAGAAGAAACGTCGTAAGAAAAATCATTATTTTACACAAGATCATGAAAACGCAATCATAAGATATTGCCAGACAACTTGTGTCAGAGAAAGAACCGAACTGTATGTAAGATGGATCGAGCCAGCCTTTAATGAGATGGTCGACAAGATTGTTTTTACATACAAGTTTACAAATTTGCCAAACATTGATTCTCTCCGAGATGAGTGTAAGATATGGTTGATGACTATTTTGGACAAATATGATCCCGCAAAGGGCTCTAAGGCGTTCTCATATTTTTCTGTTATTACGAAGAACTGGTTCATTCACAAAGTGAAGCGCCAGCAGCGCAAGAACAAAACAGAGGTCAACTTTGACAACCTGGCCAAGAATTATGAAGAGCAGTACTTGTCAACAACAGAGTCATATATCTCAGAACGTGAAGAGACAGAGTTTTGGGATTTGTTCTACAAGGAACTGAAATCATGGGATACGTCTCAGATGAAAGAGAATGATCTAAAAGTCTACAAGGCAATTTGCGTGCTGTTCGACTCAAAAGAAGAAATTCAAATTTTTAACAAAAAAGCTATTTACTTGTACCTGAGAGAAATTACTGGTTTAAACACAAAGCAGATAGTCAACTCTCTCAAGAAGTTTAAGAAAAAGTATTACTACTTTACACAAAATTGGAATAACGGCGCATTATGAGTAACAACGATCTGGAATCATTAATTAACGAAGCATTGGGCAACATCCGTGACGATAGAAAATCAGCACGCGAGTTTCTCAATGAAATAGCTAATTGTATTGCGACTGCGCCAGATCAAAATAAATATCTCAGCCCCGTTGCTGCCAAACATATAGAGACCTTACAGCGCTCAAATGAACAGCTTGTAAAGATAATTTCTATACAAAAGAAAGAACAACAAACATCTTTTGAATTGACGGACGAAGACAAAGATAACTTGTTTAATATGATTCAGGGAGAAACAGCAGATGGGTAAAGAATTGTACTCCTTTCCCGAGTTGGCCGTCGGTGACGGCGCTCTAGATCTCTTGGGCACAGCCATCAGAAAATCAGCGGGTCAAGACTCTAAAGAAAATAAGGATACCTTCAAGGCACTTATTCTTCGTGCTGTTGCGGGAGATAGAATAACTGCTAAATCAGTTGCCGGAGTTGTTGGTGCAGTTCAAGTGAAGAACCCAACAAGAAACGTCCCACTTACGCGCGCCTATTTTGTTAGAATAATTGACGAAGATTCACCACATGCGTATTTACCTAACCCTTGTGCCCATGGAACAACCGGCTTAGCCGAGGCTCCAAATAATCATTTGATACAAGGTTTGCATACTTACGCAATTCACGAAGATAGCCAGAGACCATTGGCGCCAAATACAGTTGTTTTTGTAAAATTAAACAAAGCAGACTTTTCGTATGACACAGACATTGGATGGATAACTGGCGTTGTAGGTCATGCTGGCCCAGAAGTAGAAAGAGAATTTAAATGCGCCTCACCGCGAGATGCATACAATAGCCAAGATATATCAACAATAGCGGACGCACTAGGCATAACAGACAAGCAGCTTGAGCCAACAGGGATCACCTTACATTACACTGCAGGTGGCACAGTGTCTTCTGCTATTATAGCATTAGCTGATTCTCATTTGGCTTATCATTACATAATAGATCGAGATGGTTCTGTTGAAATATTATCTGAACCTGATAAAGTCGTGTTCCACGATCCAGCAACCAATTACAGTCATGTTGGAATATCTTTTGTAAACTTAGGATTTCAACAAGAATTTGCTGGAAGGTATGGTTCTCCCCCTGAGTCGGAGTGGATTGTAGGTCCAGATCCGGTTAGTGGGAAATTACTGAAATGGGAGCCGTACACCATTGCGCAAATTAATAAAGCTGAAAATTTGATTAGAGAATTAAAAGCAAGATTTCCGGAAATTGTTAAAGTTATAAATCATTCCGATTCCCGAGAAGGAAAATCAGATGGCGGACCTGCTCTGAGTCCACACATGTCTAAATTTATAAGTGCAGTTTCATAGCACTGCTTAAGAGGAACCTATGTCAAAGAAAATATATCAAAACCCAAAAACCGAAGGTGCCGAAAACAACTCACCTACAGCACAACAAAGAATGGACGCAGGGCAAACACCACAGTTCGCAGAAAATGGATTGTTTCATACCCCTATACCTCAACAAAATATAACCTTTAAAACATGTCCAAACGAATATGTAATTGAAAACGAAGGTTCATACATTGTTTTGGGCACTGATCGTCCGGACAGTTGTGCATCGGGTTACGGCGCCCCAGGAGCAAATATTGCTAATTCTATTGATTTGGTTGTTGGTCGGATGTCAAATGCAAAAGGCGGAGATGGTCCACCCGGACAAGAAGGCGGAACTGCACAGGTAGACAACTCTCCATTTGCCGACGCTGCTAGAGTTCTAATAAGTCAGCTAACCGATGTCGATGCAAACTTTGGATTGGCTGCCGGTAACACAGGAGCTTCTAAAGCTAGATCTTCAGTTGCAGCTAAGGCAGACACAATTAGACTAATTGGTCGAGAAGGTGTCAACATTGTAACGGGTGAGGCTCAAGGGCCTGCGGGGTATTCTTTAACAGGTGAAACAAACTCAATGGGCGGAAGAATAGTAAAGCGCGCCCCGCAAATTAACCTGATTGCTGGTAACCATACTGGTACTTATATTACTTTCGGTGGTATCTATCATCCGCTTGAGACAATAAGAAACCTTCAGCCGGCCGTTCGAGGTGAGTTGACAAGAGATGCATTCTTGGAATATTCAGAAATAGTTGAAGATTTAATAGGAGTTATTACAGCGCATGCCTTGTGTAATTTGTATCACAATTTTATTCTTGCCTTTTTGGTTCCCTTTTACAACTGGGGAGGTTCGTTTCCAAACTTTACTTGGTACGGTGCAATGATGAGTAATTGGACACTCCAGTCGCTGTATCAAGCAAGAGTTAACCTGAACTTCGTGAATTTTAATTACTGTAACTCTGGAGGCTACAAATACATTTGCAGCAGAAATGTGCATTTAACGTAGGATAAAAAATGGCAGAAGATAAGTTTGTAAAATTTAATAAGACCGTGGTGCCGGAAAACGAGTTAACTAATACTCCACGCGCACAGTCACCATTTATTAGATTCCAAGATAAAAACGGCGATGGTATTGATGACGTCTGTGTCGATGGACCAGTTCCGATTCAGAAATGCCGAAATTGTATTCCAAATCCGTATGCTATTATTGGAAATTGGAGAAATAGAAGCCAATTAAACCCAATTCTTAATCAAAAAAGCTGCAAATACCAAATAACTTACGTCACACCTGAGACCACCACGGGTTTTATAGAAGGCATGACAGAAGAAGAGGCAGAGATAGCATTGCAGGCTCTGTATGAAAAATATGCATACAGAGCGGTGCAAACACTCGTTGAGCATTTTCAAAAAGATGACTCACAAGAAACAATCAATAAGCTCTTAACGGTTACTGATTACACAGATTTTCATCTAGAACCCCGTGCTGGGTCCAGACTTAAATTACTGTACTCGTTAGACTTTGAGGATATATTTGAACTTCCAGATATAAAAGATGATTACTCCGACAATGATGAGGAAGAGCCTGATCCAGATGATGTAGTTGTTGAAGTTATGGCAGCTAACATGAATACTGAGATTACTAAACTCAGAAAAACACTAGATCTGTACAACAGGTACTTGAAGGTATACAGAGCAACTGAAGGCGGTAATCTAAAGTTTAAGAAATCAGGTACAATTTTTAATCTTGGCAGTTACGGAGATGACGGTTTATTTGGTTCAGGTGTCCTGGCCGACACGTATCACCAGTTGGACAATTGGCTAGCCGCTAGAGGATATACGCTGGGTGTTAGTTTCTTTGACTTTTTTAGTTCTGATGAGTTAATCACTAAGATGAAAATGGTTTTCACTGGTGATTACAAAATCAAAAGAATGGAGGTTTACACAAGAGGCTGTAGAGACAAGCCAGCGGCTGTTTATAAAACCGGACGTTTGGCCACTCTTAGAAGACAGAGTGGTTGGCGAGATAAAACCGCTGTAGCATATTTTGCACATCAAAAGTCAATGATGAGGGACGCTGAAGCACGAAAGCCTAAGCCGTGGATTGAGTTTCTTGAAGAGTATACTTATCCCGAGATTTTCGCATACAAACCAGAAGGACCAATTGGCAAACCATCTATTAGCGATTGTATTGCTAACAATCTTGAAAACGAGTTCAAAGAGCTTGGTCAAGATATTTTTGATGAAGTGTTCAGTATTGGAGATGCCATCGCCAAGCAGTTCCATGATTCCTTATGCAGAAGTAACCCAGATGAGGTCCAGAAAGATTTAGATGCTATGGGTCTCAATCCCGGCGCTACGTTTGTCGATTTGTTTAATATGGAATCGCAAGCACAAATGCAGCAATTTTTCACTGTTGATGAGAAAGATCCAATCTTTGTTAACATGTGTAAGCGCGCTCTTTTGTATCACGGCTTCGGTGGAATGGGAATGGGTTCGATGGATGCCTTATATCGCCATGGTTTGGATCCATTAAAATACTGTGGATTATTTGATTTACTGTTTGAAGCAATAGAGTGTTTATTCAAGGGTCTGAGTTTACCAGAAGCTCTGGGAAGAATCATTTTAGCAGCATTAAAAGCTATGGGTGTTGAAGACCTTGGGGTTCTATTTGTCGGATTACCAGCAGATAAAAGAGCAGAACTTGATGCTCTTGTGAGAAAGAACCTTAGAGAAGGAAAGCCGTTTGAAAACTTAAATAATCGTTCCCCACAAGCTGAGAATAATCCATTCTTCGGTGGGTTTGAGGTCCAAAGACCGTGGGAAAATGAAGAGTTCGTGGAACACCAAAAATCAATCGGTCGCCCCGGTCCTTTCGGTGGAACTCAGGCGTCTAAAAATCCCGGAATAGTTGGCTTCGATCCGACTCAAGAAAAGAGAACGCTGTCTCAAAAGCTTCGTGGTCCATCACAAGCAGCAAAGGATGGTATGGACCCGAGCGTCGTCTTGGACGCTTATATCCTTGCTTTGATCGAGGTTTATGAAGACAATTATTTAGCCTTACTGGATCATTTGAGCAATTTCCCCGGAGCACAACTAATCTCTGCGGTTATAGCATTGTTTGATTGTCCCACTCCACCACTTTTTAATCCAAGTATTATGGATTTCATCAAGAGCCTGACCCTCCCATTCTGTAGAGGTCCTACAGATATCGTATCAATAAGAATGGAGAATCCATTCCGAGCATGGCCAAAGTTGAGTGACATTCTTGCTTTGATCTTTGCTGTTCTGAAAAAGCTGTTGATAATGTTGCTCGTTAAGATACTTTTGATGATTTTGGCAAAGATATGCGAAATCATTGGTGATGCCATCTGTAAGGCTTTGGAAACGGTCGGCGCCATCGCCGGCTCACTTCCCGACTTACTGAGCGGCAGAGCGAGCTTATACAGTGTTATTAGGGAGACAATTTGTGGACCCACTGCTTCTGACGAACAAGTTGAGGAAACTGTAGTATCTCTTGTGGATCAGCTTGGTGTTGGAGGAGCAGCATTGGCAGACCGAGATAAAGCAGTTAACTTCTTCGCCGATGCAATTAATTCAATGACAAGAGAAGAGGTTTTTGAATCATTCCTGACAGGTCCTCCAGACTCAGCTTTAAATATTATGGATAATCTAGTTGAGTATGATTACCCTGAATATCGTGATGCATTCCCTAACAAATCTTCTTTATCTATCTTCTTTAAGAATGTTGGAGTTTTGATGCCGGCACAAGTCAGAGCAGATATGAGAGAGATGTTGGAGGCTTTCCCAGAAGAGTTAACAACTCCAGCAAATCCATCGATGTGTGCTACACCACAAGAGCTTGAGCTTTTCGAGGAGCAGCGTTGTGCACTTCTGGAAGGTAGAATGTCCACCGGTCAATGTGAAGCAAACAACATCGCCGCCAGAAAACAATTGCTAGAAGATCTTGATGATGTTGCAGCCGTCATACAGACAGGTCTTCCTAATTTTGTTGAGGCAAACATGCCTCCAGTGTTCTCTGATCCGGGATGTGAGAATGGAATGCTTCCATATGAACCAGAAGAGCTGAAAGAGGCTGCATTGCTCACGGTTGAAGGTGGCGTGAAAAAGATTGAAGCCACGTTTACTGCTGATATGCTTGGAGAGGGAGGTTTCTTCTCGAAGCAAAAAGATTGGGGTTTCCTTAATATGGTGCTGTCTGACACTTACGGTAACCCATGGACAGTACATCAAGAAAAAACGAATGCCGGCGCGGAGTGGGTTTCATATTATGGAGAACCAACATCAGATGATCCACTAGGACCACCGTCTCCTCCTTCTAACCCGTTTTTGATTCCCGTATGGTTAATTGGTTTACTAGCATGGATCGTTGTGTTCCCAATCATATTGTTCATATATCTAATTGATCTGCTGTTTTTCAGTGCCCGCCGCGGCGCTTATCCACGATGGGTTGGCGGATACTTGCATGAGCAGTTTAACCCAATGGGAGCAGGTGTGGGAACAGGGGTCTCCGGAAGGGTTGCTGATCTTCCTGCATCGATATTTAATAATGAATTGAGAGGCGGTACGACATTTTCTGTATACGAAGGCTCGATATTTTCGGACGGAAAATCCATGCAGTTCAAAGAAGGTAATAAATTTAGACCCGCAAGAAGCTTTTCTAGAAGTTTTGATCGGCTTGGTTTTGATGGTTTCTTTTGGGATACTGATGTAGAGTTGGTCGATACTGCAAACTATGGCTATAATGTATCAGCAAGAGTTGATTTTGGAGCTAATGTGGTTAGATTCACGAAGAAAGGTCGCAAAGATAATCCAGATATAACCTTGACATTCAGGGACAACGGAAAGGGCTATCGCAAAGATGGCGGTTTGAACGATAGTGGCGCCTCGTGGGGTTTTGGATATGAAGTTAGAGCCTTTTATCAAGATTTAGTTATTGAGAGTGCGAACATCAAGAACCGTCCAGACGACAACATTCGTGTTGAGGTTGTGACCGGCATAAATACAAATTCGGCGTTTGGACTCGGCAATCCCTCGATTGCATCCGGTCAGGAAAATGAAGCCTTGAATAATCTCAATGATGAAGACCATGTTATTACGGCCCAAAGATTTGAATTCCTTTCAGTAGACGATTCTTTGGATCGCATTGATCTGTCAACAATGCCGTTCTTGAGATCTAGTTTTGAAAGCCAAAAGAGCTTTTCTCCACCAGTATATGCGTTACTGGACATGGTAAAGCAATCGGAAGAAGAAAATGGTATTAGCTCAGGTATTGATGGCGGCTACTGTCGCTCTATGTATAACAGAATCAATCAGGGTTTCTTTGATGATTTTGCAGATGAAATTTACAAAAACGATATTGGATGGCTTTATGGTGCCACATATCCAAATTATAGTCGCAAGGACTTTGAATATGGTGTAACGCTCGACGAAGAGTTAGAAGATTTCAATGACGGTTACAGTATTGGAGAGTGGGTACCATGGTGGGATCTTAAAGTCGCCGGCGGTACACACGTGTGGATGTCAGATGAGGCATTCCTCGGTATCAGCTATAACCAACACCAAGCAAACGCCGCAGGCACTCCAGAAAAGGCGAAAATCTTCTACCTTGAGCCCGCAAAGTACGGTGGAAGCTACAACTTC
>TARA_R100001163_G_scaffold989_2_pt1 | contig 16061 bp, 8 predicted proteins | sample TARA_R100001163 | Tara Oceans TARA_R100001163 (sample SAMEA2621285) | marine metagenome | biome: marine biome (ENVO:00000447); feature: deep chlorophyll maximum layer (ENVO:xxxxxxxx); material: "saline water (ENVO:00002010), including plankton (ENVO:xxxxxxxx)" | depth 120 m
AATTTGCTCTTTTGTTAAACTTAAACCAGCGATAGAAGACTGTTCGATGTTGAGTTCTTCATATGTAACATCACTTATTGCGTCAAATAAATCTGTCTTAAATGTTCTTCCTTCTATTATTTTATTATCAGCTAGTGATTGTAAATTTCCTTTTTCAATAATCTGAGCTTTAACAGTGTCGTAATTTCTTTGATAATTAAACTCAGAGTTCTCTCCAACCTGTAACTCAGAAGCAGCTAGCGCTGATTGAGATACCATAGTTTCTATAGCCCCCTTACTTTCAACGTCAACACTATTTTCTTTAACTAACTCTTCTACCTCGTCAATAGACATCCACGTTTTATGAGTTGATTGCTTACCTGTTTGAGAATCAATATTTAAGTTCCACGTTCCACCTGTTTTTTCGTGTTCTTTTTTATAAAATTCTTCTGAATCATTTTCAAATTGTTGAAGACCCTCTGGTGTGTTAGGATAGCTTTTTCCACCAAACTCCTCGGGTGCTGTTTTTGTTTTACCATCTTCTGAAACAGTAAACCTTCCATCTCCCCAGGCCTCTTTATAACTAGCTAAAGCTAAGTTACCTTCTTCATTAACACCAACATAATTACTAGCAGACGCATTACTACTTATCATATACCCAGGTCTACCATTATCATCATAGACAACCTTGTTTTCACCAGTTGAAATACCTTTTACATCGTCTCCTTGTGGACTAGCAACCCAATCAGGATTGTCAAATAATTTTTCATCAGTAACAGTTTCAGCTATATTTGTTTTCCCATTTTCTATCTTTAGGTATTCATCAGCTTCTTTTTTAAGATCCTGCTCAGCAAGGATTCTATCTTTTTTATTTAAATAAACATATTTAAATCTTTTTTTCTCAAGTCTTTCATATAAACCTTTCCACGCTTCATCTGATATACTAGGATCTCTATTTAATTCAGCTTTCATAGCTTTATTAAATTCTCTATTTTTATCCTGTACAGCTTTACCTACGCCTTCGCTTATGTGTTTACTAATTCTCGTAAAAGCCCCAGCCGCGCCCATGCTCGCGCCATAACCATCTCTGTAGTCAGTTCGAGCAGCATCTCCAGCTCCTCTAACTAATGTGTAATCTGCCATAATTTATTATATTTAAACGTTTGTTCCAGCACCTCCTCCAAAACCAGCAATCATATCAAAAGCTCCAGTTACACCTCCCGATATAGCATCCCACTTAGCTTGTTCCGCCATTCCTGATTGAGCCCCATAAGCTGCTGTTTCTTGTTGCGCCATACCAAGTAATGTTGAATATTTTTCTCTTTCAAGATTTCTAGAATAAACTTCACCTTGTCTTTCTTGCATTTGTAATTGAGCTTCTTGTTGTGCTATAGCCATTTGATTTCTATCAGCCGCGCCTGCTTCTTGTGTTTGTAGTCTTCCAGCTTCTCGCGCTCTAGCCATTTGATTTCTAGCTTCTTGTTGACCTATACTAGCTGAAGATCTTTGTGCAGCTATTTGTCCTTGTTGTGACAATGATTGAGCTAATGCCGCTATGCCGCTACCACCGGTAGAACCTCTTAGCCCACCTAATATATTAGCTTGACTTCTTTGAAATTGATCTGCTTCAAATCGCGCTTGTTGTTGATTAACAGTTAAGTCTTCCATTGTGTTTTCCATGCCGGAATAAACATTGGTAAGATTATTCATTGTACGAGTCATGCCCATAAAAGGATTACTAGTATCTAGATTAGCATAAATATTTTTTAACCTATTCATCTCATCTCTAGCTTCTTTTTCTTTTTTTGCAGCTTGCTTTTGAGCTTTATTTGCTTTGCTCGCGCCCCAAATACTAGTCCCGATGCTTAATGCTGCTCCTACTAAAGGTACCGCTAATGGAATTGCCATATTATTATTTTTTAATTATTTACTATTATATAGTTACATTTTTTGCTCATTATTTACTGACTAGACTCAACTACTCCGCACGTTACAGCAAATAGCTCAGCTTTATCGACAGCGTTGTTTTTAAAAACCATGCTACCGTAATATCCTTTTAAAGAGGTTATATTAATTTCGTTGTCTTTAGAGAAAAATATAAAATCGCCACTAGTAGGATTTACAGCACTAGCATTTTTATTTACAACTATTGTAAATCCGTTATCTGGTTGTTGATGGTTTATTTCGTTAATGGTACCGTATAGTACAATTGCTGCTTCACCAGTAGTGTCATCAACCGTTTGAAAACCACCATTATCGCTTGGAGTAGATGTGTAATAAACATTATCACCAACTCTAGCTGAAAAATTACACGAACCACTAAAAGTTAAATTAACTGTACTCATATGCTTTAATTATGTTAATATTTTATCTAAGTCAAGATCCATTGTTATGTTTTTTCTACCAATTGATCTAATGCTTAATTTATAATTTATTATAACTGTATCAGTACCAACACCACTATAAGATACTTCACCTATGGTAACGTCAGTAAAACCATTTTCTTCTGGTACAGAATTTGTCCAACTCGATCTTGATTGGTTTGTTTTACTAAAGTATATTGTACCAACACTACTCCAATTTCCAGAAGCTTTAACCACTGTAAGCTTAACATCAACATTTCGAAACGTACCAGCAAGTTTTGAACTAGCATATACTAAGTCGTATTCTGCTCCAGCAGATCCACCATTTATTGTAAAATCAGTTGTAGCCGTAGACGCTCTAACCGTTAAAGAAACACCTTCGTCTTGTCGTAACAACTGTGTTGGCTGACATAAAAAAGGAGATGATAAATCAGGTATAATATCCACGCCATAAACCCTGTCTCTACTAAACGCAACGTCAGTATTAATTGGTATTGTAACGTTTTTATCAACATCAATATGTCCACTTGCAACAGTATTAACCTTAACTATAGTATCACTATTTATAGAAGGAGCACGTAGTCTATCACCTTTTCTTACACCGGTGGTACCACCAGAACACAGTAGTCTATTCGCTGCTGACACGGCCGAGGTTACCTTAAGTGTTACAGCTTTAGAGCTTGGAAAATCTTGGGATAATCTATATCTACCACTTGTTGGTATTTTTCCCTTTAGTATTTTCATTTCTTTTCCATAGTTATATGTAGTGGTAGCATTTGATTTGTAACCTAGTATAGAAACATCATTATGTCTATTAGCGATTACTCGACCAGTGTTTGTTACTGATGTTGTCTCATGCTCGTAGTATTGCTCAATATCTGCAAAACGCTCATTGATAGCTATAGCAAAACTAGCACCACTATCTCCAGTGATACTAATAGGTCTAGTTTCACCAGAAATAGAAATATTTTCTTTTCCGCAGTTAATTGCTTTTATACGAAGATCAGCAGGGGCCTTAATAGATTTTGTTTGGTTTAACTTTGTTTCATAAAGTATTGTACCATTTATTATAGCCGATCCGATTCTAGGCACTCTTGACGTTGAGTTTTTATAAGCAACAGTTAAGATGTATGAAGTTATTTTCTTATTAGTTCTTTCTTTTTTCTTTACACGCACCACTATGTTTTCTTCATAATCAGTAACAAGCCTTGGCGCATTAACAAAATGGTGAGTAGCACATGCTGTTATTTTTATCTCAGCAACTGTTGTGGTCTTGTTCTTAATTGTTTCACCATAAATTCTAAACGTACAATTTTCCTCGTTAACAATTCCTTTTTCATTTATTGATTTAATAGAATTGTGATTATTTTTATTAGTTATAGTTATTGTTTCGCTACCATAATCACTAAGATGTGATGCTGGTAGTTTTGCTCCATTTTTAACTTTTATTTCTAAATCAGATTGTTGAGTATTTCCACTAATAAATGGCATCATTCCTCCCTGTGCAATCTCCTCGTTAACTTGACTTGACAACTTAATCTTAGCTGCTAAGTCAAAATCCAAATCAATAATATTATCACCAGGATTTAATATGAAACTATCTTCAAATACAATAATTATAATTACCTCATTGCCTTCCATCGGGTCACCATCAGCGTCGTACCCCATGGTATCAAAAGCAAGAATACGATTTACGTAATTGGGAAAACCACCATTTGGATAAACATCTTCATTTAAGGAGGCCATGTTGTCCCAAGTCCAATCAAGTATGTAGGAGTCACTAGAGGTTGGATTTGGATTTCCAAGAAAGTTTGAATCTAATCCAGGGGAGGGTGGATTTGTCGGGAACCCAGGTAGGCTAAATGTGTCTCCTTTCCGCCACACTTTATAAGATGACGTAGGTAATAAAAACTCGTTTATTCCTCCAGGACCAAACTCTGTGTCATTTAAGCCAGATTCACTAATAGGTATAAGCATTCCAACAGCAGGAGTTAATCCAGGCGTTATAGCTACGTCTGCAGATGTAAGACCTAGCGGTTGACCTGGATTCGCCGCAGAAAGCATAGTTCCTGGCCAATGCCTATATGTTAGGTTACCAAAAACATTATCTGAACTTTTAAGCCCAATACGATAACTCCACGTTGATGAATTAAGAGGAATATTTTCAGTATAAACAGTTTGAGTAGATTGCTCATAAAATCCAACTTCACTTTCTTTTGGTGAAATTTTCAACCAAACAGCTTGACGCATTCCACCCGTACCTGGAGAAGCACCTGATAACAAATTAGCTTGATTATAATTAAGTATTTTACAATTAGATAATGGCATTTGGCATTGTGTTAGTAGTTAATAAATTCATTCCAATCGTTTTCCCCTTCTATGATTTCACCTTGTGAATTATCTTCATTCCAGGTATTTACACTAAAGGGACTATATGGGGCAACTGTATCTTGCTGAACAATTAATGTAGCTGGTTGATCGTACGTGCAACTACCATCATCTACGTTTGCGCTTGGATTATAGTTGCCAGCCGTAGAATCCATACAACCAGTTATTACTGCTTGACAACATCCACCGCCGTAACCATTTTCAACGCCCTCGGAATCAAGACATGGAAGCACTAGGCCATCGTCACCGGCATTATAATTAAACGCATCCGGATCTGTGCATCCTTGACACGTGGTATATTCACACGGATCAGTAGTATCAGCTGCGCTAAATTGATTCACAGTAGCAAGTGCATTGTAATTGCAAGCATTAACATCCATGCATCCATACGTTACAGGTGTTTCAATTGTAGTTGTATTGTCGTTAGATATAACCCCAACTACTTCATCATATTCACAGCAACTCCACCAACACGCGTTTGTTGCATTCTCGTTATAGTTTGTGGCAGTTTCATCCATACAACCATAAAGCTGCTCAATACAAGAACCATCATCAAAACATGCGTTTGAATTATAGTTTAATGCTTGAGGTTGCGTGCAGCCTCCTACGTAACAGCAACTACCATCGTCAGTGTTAGCTGTTGCACTATAGTTAAACGCCAATTCATCCATGCAACCTTCTATTACTTCAGTATCTAAAAGATCATTCTCTTCAGTAACTGCTTCTTCAACTGACACAACAGTTCCAATACCTTGAACTGTAAACTCCTTGGTATCTAAGTTGGCCACGGTTGTTTTTAAACCATTTATATTATTAAACCACTTACCTTCTTTGTCTATAAATTCACTTAAAGAACCTTCTTGTAAGTCAGTATTTATTGATGAAACCCGCCATCCCTTTTTTTCAATTAAATTATAATATTCATTATCTTCTAATTCTTGTGTTACCTTAGCTTGTGAACCTTCGTAGTCAACAGTTTTAAATGACTTAACCACACTAGGTAGATCGTTAAATAAAATTTCTACACTAGAGTCAATAGATCCTGTATCATAAAAATTATTTCTATCTACACAAAGATCATCGCCACTACAGGTCACACCATCTTCATCATACTCTGAAACATGATGTTCCCATATTTTATTCTTATTGGTTGTTATGTATTTTCCACTAACCGATACCCCGCTTGTTGGTATGAAAGATTTAAAACTAACCCAACCTTTAGCTGCTTCGTTAAAAGAAACAGTAATATCTGAAGCAGAGTCATACGTATTAGTAACGTTATATTCTCCGTTAACAGTATCAAAAGTACCTAATATAATATTTGTATTCTTAAGATTTTCTCTAAACCAAGTTTTCATACCAATATTAGATATAGGTGTTAATCCATCTCTAGATAATCTTAGTACCGCACCCCTTTGTTTATCAGTAAAATACATTCTATATTGATCCCAAGCTAGTGATTCTGGGTTGTTAGATATACCGTAGTCACCGACAAATGGCACAGCTGTTCCAAGCACCCTATTTGAAGCGGTTAGCTGAGGGTTACCATCCGCATTAAACAAAGCATCTTTGCTTGCTAAGACCTTTAAAACTTTGTCTTCGGTTAATACAACAACGTCAGTGTCTCTAGTTTTTAACCTTTGTATTGAACCATAGGATGGGTTTAAATCTTTAGTGATTTTCTGTGACATATTAAACTCATTAAGATCATTAACCTCTGAAGTTGAATTATACAATCCTGAGTAAATTAATCCGCTACCTATTCTTTCTTCTCCGTAACCAGAAAACGTTGTAGAAACTTTAACTCCATTGTCTATCTGTGGAGCGTTGAAGTCATCTCTTATTCTGTCTGACTCTACGCCATTACCAAAGGAATAACAGTTATGCCAAGGAAGTTGAACTGGATACTGCCAGACATCTGGATCTATTTCATAGTAACCAGTAGGAGATATAATACTTACAGTAAAGTTTAGTCCTGTATTTAAACCGTTAGCTATAAGCTCATCTATATTGTTAAAAAAAGTAACATAAATATTACTTGATGCGTAAATGCTCTGTGTAATGTACGTAGAGTCTGGTACCGTAATTTCTACTTCTCCTTGTGTTATAGATTGTATTAAAGTTCCTGGATTAATAAAATTAGCAGAACTTGTTATATTTACATTAAACTGACTGCTAAAAGCCGATGTGAACTCTATTGTTTCGGGTTCTACTCTTTTAAATGACCTTGGTCCATCTGTAATACCTCCTGATATTTCACTACTATTAAAAGCTTCACCAGTATAATAAAGATCAGTAGTTGAGTCTGATATAGGTTCACAAAATGATAGTATTTGTGATTTAGTTTTTGTTCCATCCGGGTGTAAAAAACAAATTTTATCATCAAGTAGTATACCGCTTTTTAATAGTTCTTTTGTGCTTGTACCAGGTAAAATAGAAGATAATTCTACAATTGTAGATTTATTAAAAAAATGCACATTATCTACGAAAACATTATTATTATTTGAAGTAAGAGTTGGCTGTTGGACTACTCCGCCAGAAGTTAGTCTTTCAATTGATACCGTAGAGTATACTGGACAAAAGTCTATAGCATTTTCTTTATCTAAAACAATAGGTATGGCACTCGAAGCTTCGTAGTAAATATCTAGATCAACATCGTCTCTTGGCTCTGTTTCCCAACATGCTCCAAGTTCTGAAAATGATGCGTTACCCTCTTCTTCGTAAACTGGAAATATATCAATTAATTGAATACCTATGGAGGTTCCACCGTCATGTTTTAAAAAGGCTCTTGGATCAAACTGTTCAAGATCCATCCCCATTGTAGTTATTGAGTTTGTTGCTTCGTCTATTCTTCTAATTTCAACTTGAGCTACGTATCTTCTACAAACAGGCGTATTTGTGTCTTCAAATGAAAAAGCTGGAGCTTCATTGCTTCCCCAATTTGTAGAATTTATTTCACCAATACCATTCCAGCCGCTACCATCAAAGTTAGAAACATAGTCATTGAAAATCTGAGTATAATTGGAGTCAGGTGGATTACTAGTTGTACTGCCTCCTATACCTATCCAATTATCACCTTTATGGCTACAACTAACGCAAGTATATATTGGTGGAATATCAATTGGCGACCCATAATAACTAGCAGTTCCACCGCCATCATTCTCACTTATATTAACCTGCTCGTTAAATCCCATCCACCATCCTTGCGAACTACTACCTCCAAAAGATCCTGCGGATCCACCACTAACTAAGCTTCCAATATCCATCCAGCTACTAAAATTCCCATCACTCCAACTATCATTAGTGTAATAGGGATCTGTTATTAGGTATTGATTAGACGGATAATCGTAAGGTTCAGAGTTTTGAAAATAAGCATCAGACCAAGTATTGTATTCGTCATTTACGTAACCAACTGGAAGTTCGGCTTCATCAACCGAGCCCAGTAACACTGAAGTTGTTTCATATCCAGCCCCACTGGAAGAATAATTTTGAGGATGTTGATCCCATGCCGCTGTAAATGGATTAAAATTCCATGCCATAAAAATAACATCATCTAGTGAATCCGAATCGTAACTAGTGGTCCTTTTTACCCAAGAGTTAATACTTAATTTACCTTGTAGATCAGAATTATAGTGACTACGAATCCAAGTCCAATAAATACTTAGCTTTCCAACTGGTGCATCCCATCCTGACCACCAATTTTGGTCACCCATGTAATCGCGATTAGGAGTTGAAGGCAGTGTGTAGTTCCAAGCAGCTCCTTGTTTTGTCCAAACAATTTGATACATTGATCCGGTAGGGTCATTCGTAAATTTAATTATATTTCCCACTTGCATCATTCTATCCCATTCTTGGAGGTTATAAGGAGAACCATCTTCAGCCATCATTGTAGAAACAGACATTCTACCCATTGTTTGATTTCCCGTAAGAGTATCTATTCCTCCACCTGTTACACCGTTTACAACCACCCCACCTTTTGTAAAAACTTCCGACTTGTAGTGGCTTAATTTCATTTGATCAATAGGGCTTGTTTGGTTTTCTGTTACAATCCAATCGTCTATTCCCATGCTTGAAGTTACCTCAACGTTACTATTAAAATCACTCCATCCATTGTCCCAATTGCTTCCACCGGAAAAATTTGTATAACCACCTAGTAACTGAGCGTAGTAACCATCTTCCATTGCTTTGATATGTAGGTAATTACTATCTATTGCATATCTACTTGACCAAGCTCCATCTAAAAAAATAGTGTTATTTTTGCTAATATAATTTCTCCAAAAATCATGAGAACTTTCTGAATAAGATAGTGACGTACCATCTTTACCTGCCCATCCACCGTTCCATAAAGCGGATTGAGAAACTCCAGTCCTAAGTCTATCTAGGTCATAACATCTTGATCCATACGCTCCATATCCACCTGTAACTGTGCCATCATTTTCATTAAAAGTAACATTGCCTCCACTACCTCCAAAAACATCTATTATATTAGTACAAGGCGTACCACTGTCTTCCCAGCTGTTAATACTTGTTGCTTCTAATATAGTATTGTTAGAGCTTAAAGGTTCTCCATTTGGCATAAAGCTAAATAATGGTTTGTCGTCTCCAAATATATCATCACGCCATTCCTCTAGTCTATTACCTGAGTGCCAAGTTGGGTTATCAACCCAAGAGTTATCTAAAGACAAGACATCGTCGCCAACCCAGTAGTCTGTAACTCCCTGCCATTTACCTCCAAACCAACTGGATGAATTAGTGTCAGTGCTACCAAATGTGGCAGATGCGTACTCCGAAACATTTATTAATTGTTCTACATCTGCGGTTGATGTGTACTTGTGTACAACCGAATTACTAGCCATGTTTTGCGAAGTAGCGTTATTTTCTTGTTGATCAATGTATGATATTTCAAATGCATCAATAGGCTCGTATGTAAAGTTACCTCCAGTAAATATGTTCATTATCCATTGACGTATAGAAGCGTCTTTATGTATTTTTACAAAAAACCTACCATCAAACTCAGGTTTTTTAGATACTACAACCTCTCTAAACTGCACGTACCATTGAAGATCTGTTTCGAGCATAAGGGCGTTTGCTGTAGCTTGAGTAAATAAATTACCACCGCCGTTTCCAGTTGAATTAAATAATTTACTCCAAGTAAATTTAACTTTCTCAGCGTTGCCATCATCATCACTACCTGTTGCAGAATAATGAGATAATGATTTCCAAGAAGTTGCTAGTTCCATCTGAGTGTTCGTATAGTCACTATCTCTAACAACAACTCTCAGTTGGACTCTACCATCCATTTTTCTTCCAAAAACACCTTGCTCACTATTTGAGTCTCCAACTGGACTATTGTCCCAGGCGCTAGCACTAATCTCTATAGAGTACGGAGAGTTCGTGTCGCTTGATACGTCGTCACTATATAAACCAATTGGATCTGAATCAGTCTCAATATTTACCGTGTTCTGACCATCATCATTTGGTGTTGATTGGTTTGGCCACATTGAGTATCCTGTGTTTGAAGCATAAACCCTTACTTCTCCTAGATTTAAATTTTCATTTTTTATATAGTCTGGTGCCTCGTTTTCAATAGCTATTATTTTGTATCTAGCTTTATCTAGTACAGGCGTGTTTGTACCATTTATGTTTTTTAAAATTAAATACGTTTCTTCATCAACCTTATTTCTATCAGCTGAATTAAAAGAAAGCCAAATGGTATCGTCACCAGCATCGTACCATCTATCCATTACTAAATTATAATATTCATTAGATGTTTCTTTTATATAGTATTTAACATATCCACCATCTTTAAGCCAACTCGTTGGTTCACCACTAGTATTGTTAGGACTAGACCAATCTTGTAATAGTTCAAACTTGTTTGACATAGCTGCCAATGTTTTTTCAACGGTTATATCTCCTGTTAAAGAGTTGTAATTACCATCGGAAGTTTCTAGTGAGTATCCAGAGGTTACAACTGGAGTTTCTCTACCGTATTTATCACCAAACACCATTCCTACTTTATAATCTCTAATAGATTTAACAGATGGCTTAGGATTGTCTAAAAACGCCGGTTCACTTACTACACTTTGTATTAACCCAACTGAACTTTTAATATCATACCCTTGAACATAATTACCATAAAGCAGTCTGTTGCCAACTATTTCTTGAGACAAAGCTTTTCTAGGAACATTATCCCAAGATCTAAGTAATTGACTTTCAGGCAAAATCCTATGTATCATTTCAGATGTTATAGTTAATTGACCTGTTTTAATATTGTCCGACTCTGTAGATGGCGTGAACAAATCCCATTCAGGACTTTTATCTCTAATTATCGTGTCAACAACATATATACTTGGTGAATCTGTTGTTTTGTATAATATGTCTACAGCAATAACATCTTTAGGTCTATTATATGGAATAAAATTAGCTAGTGTTAGTTCTCTAACAGTATTTGTCATACCTAGATTATAAGCTTTATTTGATGAATAGTCAAATGTTCCAGGTAAAAAAGCTATTCTAGACCAAGGAGAAAAAGAAGAATACTCACCGTCTTCATATTTATACCTATAAGCAAACCTAGCCATTTTTAATTCAAAATACGGATCTTTTTGCTCTAATTCTATTTTCCATCCTAGATTTTGTTGTCCTATTTCTGGGTTACTAAAAAGCAACCTAAACCTTATTGTGGTTGTTGGCTCTAATATTTCATCACCATTCTCATCCGCATAGCAAATAAATTTAGCTTTTATAGTTAATGGATCAATAACAGGATTTAAATTACCATCAAGCTGACTAAAAATTAATATATCGTCTTTTCTATAACTAGAATCTAAAAGATTTTCGTGTGAAAAAGATATTTCAGAATTAAATCCAAGTGGACTATAGTCTTCTCCAACAAAAGATAAATTACTAACTAATACAGTAGAGTTTGGTCTAACGCTGCTTTTCATTAATACAGTTAAAGCTTTTGTAGGTGCTTTTCTAATAACTGTTATGTGTTTTTCTTTTAAATAATTATCAACAAAATCAATTTCTAAATATTCATCAAATTCAGATACGTCAGTTAATTCACTTGTTACACGATCCTCTATTATCAACCTAGTATTATTAGAAAAATCTGATTCAACAACTTCTGAACCAGCCATCGAACCAGCTTTACATCTATCAATATTGATTTTTTTAGGTTCGTTTTTATTGTCAGTCCAAAACAATAAATTATCTATTATGTTTATTCCAGTTATATTATGAAAAAATTTTCCACTAGATTTTTTGTGATCAAACTTTAAAACCCGTTCACTTTCAAATAAAAAATGACTAGCAGTTGCTAAGTTAGTTGTTGTTACATTTTCGTTTAATAAAATAGAATACCCAGTTGTTCCAGTGGATTCATCAAAAGTAATTTGAGGACTTATAGCTTTTATAACTGGTGTTGTTCCATTGTTTTGAGTGAACAGTTCAGTTTCCAATTGAGTATCTTCATTATAACTGTAGGCTTTTATAGTCATTCCCACCCTAATGTTTGTAATATCTACTACACGTATTTCGTTCCAACTATCACCTAAAACTGTTCCAACTTGGTTAAATTCTGTAAATAAATTTTCTGCTTTTTGTATTACAGCATAACAATCGACAACAACTGGAGATGTAATTCTAGATTTAACTTTATGCTCCAATATACTATCTACATATATTATTTTTTCTTCATAACTAGTTATTCTGTGTCTAGCCGTATTAAATATAGGTGACGCAAAGAAAAAATATGCATTATCTTTTTTCTCATCAGAAACACTAGCTATACAGGTAGGAAACGAATTTTTACTCATTATACCAAGAGCATTCATCCACGTCTCGTCATAAGAAACACCCACCTCAATATTACCACGTATATTTTGAATAGCACCAGCAGCATCTCCATCGGTTGTTCTAACCTGGATATTCATGGCATCTCTATATTCACCATTTCGAACAAGTCTTTCATCAAGATCTTTGTTCATCTTTCCACCTGTAAAAGTATGTTTAATATCTGCCATGTGTTTTATTTTATTGGCTTACTTAACCCTTTTAATATTTGAGTAAATTCTTCGATCTTAATATTAGATAATCTAATCTTAGCTTTTCTTGTTTCTGCAAATTTTTCTTTTTTAAACCTTTGCACTATGTATTCTGGTATATTAGATCTTGACGACAACACCGCGTAAGCAATCCACTTATAACAAGCTTCTTCACAAAACTTATGTACAACCATTTCGTTATCAGTACCTAAGCTATCGCTAATATACTTTAGTGTTACTGTTTCGCCAGCTAGTGATGAGCCAAAATGAATATAACCTCTATGGTAATCTATATAAAAAGTTCCATTTGATTGAGCATGTTGTGGGTCTAGTCCATATCTTCTACCTCTATTGTCTATTTCAATATCAGTAGAGTCATCAGCATATGGATCTGCTTCTGTTTGATCTTGGTAATTTGTTAACGTATTGCTCGGTGATTGCTCTGTTAAAGTAGTGGAATTATCAAAAAGATAGTTACCCGCAGCATCTTGAGATATAGCAAATGGATTAGATGTTTTACCAGTTGGATACAACACTCTTTCTATACCGTTACTATCTGATCTAACTAGCTTAACGTAATTAACGTAGTCTTGTGGTAGCACCATGGTTAGCGTAGCAGGAACTTCTATTTCCTGAGATTTGACAGATCTAAACACATCGTATGATAATTCTTGTATAGAGCGCATAGCGTGAAATTGAACATCTGTTCTAGCAACTTTATTTATTAACTTACCTTCACCTACGTAAGCTACCATAAAAGCACTTATAATATTATCCATTGATACAAACTGGTAATTACCGGGATCATTGAATGTTCCTCCGGTGTTGTAATATTGAAATTGAGTTACGTTATCTAATAATCCCATAGTTATCTATTTTGCTCTTGTTTAGTATTTGCTTTATCTACCATTATTGATTGCTGTAATTGTTCTTTTTCTATAGTAACTCCAACTAATTCTAGTATTCTCATAACTAAAACCTCTTCTTCTGAAGGGTGTAGTTCAAAATTAGTAGAACCACTCGTATTATGTAGTGGTTTTTGATTAACAATAACATAATCCCAATTAGGTTTATGTGGAGTTCTCCAATAGTCAACCTCTATAATTCCATTTTGCTGTATACCTGGATCAGTTGTTGGATTAGTTACAGTGGTAGTAATAGTTGTTTCTTGTTCACCGTCTGTATTTGTACTTGTAGTTGTTGTTTGAGTGTGAGCTGCGTATGGGTGTACTTCAAATCGCCAACTATTAGCGACTGTAGAAGTAGTAGAACTACTTACCAGTGGAACATAAACCGGTCTAATTATAACTGGCCTTGTTAATGGATTGTTACTCATACTTAATATAGCTGACCTATTAACTCTAGTTAACTCAGTGTTTGTAACAGTTATGGGCGATGTTACAACATTGCCATTGTCATCAGTAGACGTACTTTCACCTTTACTTGTTAAATATAGAGCAGCAATTTTATATGCGTTAGAAGGCATTAATCCTATTACTTTTCCAGTAGTAGCATCCCAAGATGTTATTACAGCCTCTTGATTTCTCAATGTACTTAACTTTTCTTGAATCATTTCACCTTCATCAAAACCTTCAGTTTGGTTTTTAGGCTTTATGTAAGAAGTTTTTATTCCATGGAAGTAATTATTAATTATGTCTTTTTGAGCTTTATCAGCCAATAGGTTAAACTCTTGAGGCGATATATAACCTCTTTGTTCTTTATTAGCTATAGTTAAAACCTTTTGATATACGTCATCTATATTTATCATTTTTATTTATATTTTATAAGGAAACTGTTTGTTCAACCAGGCTTTCCTTTTATTACATCCGCACTCAGTATAACCCATTGCTTTCGTAGCTATTTGTGCTAATGATTTTAAACCAGTGGCTTTTGTTAATTTTTCCACTGAATCTCCTAAACCTTTTGATCTCATATTATAATATATTTTACTATATTATAGTTACATAATAAAGTGAAAGGTTAGCACTTAAATAAAAATAGCCACTCCTTTCGGGTGGCTATTTCTATTGATTAAAAAATTATTAGTTTAATCTTTTTTCTATATTTGAATATATCTCCATGCCTTCATCGGTTTTAAACCAAGCAGCTAAAGCTGAGTACGGATGTTCATCAAACGGAACTGTCATTAGTTTTCTGTCATTAGAACCCCAACTAAATGTTCGTTGATCTGAAGATAATTTTAATATCCCCATTTCAGTGGCTTTAATACCAAAGTTTCTAAGTACTACATTTTCATCATTTACTAGTTCTAAGAATAATCTAGGATTTCTTTTAGCATACAATAGTAAATCTCTTCTAAGCTCTTTAGAACTCATCTCACCAACCTTAGATCCAACCTCTATTCTCATAACGGCTTCAGCCATATCGATATCAAGATTTTTAGCAGCATTTAGCGCTTCTATCTCTGTTTCTATGGCAGCAACCTCATCTACTGCTACTACCTCAGCATTGAATTCATCATATATCCTTTTTTTATGTGGATGGTATAGTGATAAAAGCTTTTGTAAAGTTTGTTTATTTTTGGGAACCGAAAGTGTTCCATTTCTAAAAACAATATGATCTAATCTTTGATCACCTTTCATTTCATCTACAAATGGAGTTTTTTGATTTTTAGTATACTTCAACTCTCTTTCATATCCTTTTTCTTCGTCAAAGTAATAAATATCAGCACCTTTTATAATATGTGTCAATGGTTTTAAATGACCTAGTAAATAGTAGGTTCTATCTTTTACTTCCCATTTGTCTTTTTTAGGTTCGGGTTTAACTTCTTTTTTTACTTTAGAAGTTTCAACCACTGGTTCTTCCATTACAACCGTTTCTTCAACTATAGGTTCTTCTATAGTTTGTTTTTTCTTTTTTGCCATAATATAATATAATAAAAATTAATAAAAAAAATAGGGCGGCGAACCGCCCTATCCTTAAACAAGTACTAGTTCAATAACATAAAGTTATTTGCACCCTGTACAACTAAACATCTTTCAGTAAGATAATTTACTGTCATTGCATCTAAATCTGAAGTAGCAGCTCCAACTGAATCAGTGATCCATGTTTTGAATTTTCTACTTTCTATTTGAGAAGCTCTATAACGCATATGTAAGAAAGGACGTTTCATGTTCTTTCCTAACATTTCATCATAAACTGAAGATACACCTGCTGGTACCATAACACCTCTAACATTGCTAACTGTGTCTAGTATACCACCTCTAGTGCCTTTGTCATTTAGATATTTCCAATCAGATTTGTAGAAGTCATAAGAACCTCT
>TARA_R100001163_G_scaffold65716_1_pt1 | contig 16016 bp, 12 predicted proteins | sample TARA_R100001163 | Tara Oceans TARA_R100001163 (sample SAMEA2621285) | marine metagenome | biome: marine biome (ENVO:00000447); feature: deep chlorophyll maximum layer (ENVO:xxxxxxxx); material: "saline water (ENVO:00002010), including plankton (ENVO:xxxxxxxx)" | depth 120 m
TCCGTTGTTACTTTGTTTTACCTCTAATTTACTTATCTGCGCTTCGTTGCTTGATGTAAAATCATCTGATAAATACCTAACAAGACCTACTCTATCTAACATAAGATATGATACATAACCAAAGTCGCCGTCCGTCTCATCGGACTCTATACTTAATTGATAACCATAAATACCTGCGGCAGTAGTTCCGGCATTCATATCTTCCGGTGTGTTATTTTGTTTTACACCATTTACGTACCAATCGTATTTAGTATTCGTGTAATCAAATACGAAATCAACGTCAAGCCAAGAGTTATCGTTTGTATAAGACCAACTGTTACCACTTGTTATAAGACCTTGAATGTCGTATGCTACTGTACCTGTTGAGTCTGTAAATGTCTTTAGGTCTAAAGATTGTGTTATTGCGGCTACACCTGTGTAGCCTTCGTCGTTGAGTATACCTGCTTGTGCAGTAGGAAATCCTATTTCAAACTTAACTTTAACATCATCCCAAACACCTACACCTTCGGCAATATGACTTCTTACGGCTATTCTTGCGGTAAATATATCGCCATCCAATCTACTGTTTAATGGCCCGTCATATATGATAGCGGGTACATCAGCAAAGTCGTCATCAATATTTTCTCTGACTGTCTGTACGCATAGAAACGGTTGTTTTGAGGGCGAAGTAATTTCTGCAAATAATAAAGCCGGTTCGTTAGAAGAAGTCTGTGCTAACTTTTCTCCCATCCAAGAGCCTGTAAGATGCGCCCTCTGTACGAAGTTACCTGTTGTAGATGTTTTACCTGCATTTTTCGCTTGGTAGTTAGTAGCATCGTATCTTTTCATATCTGACCTACCAAAAGAAGCATCGTTTTCTCCGGTAGGGACTATATATGAACCGTCGCTGTTATGTCCATTAATAAATCTTTGGTAAAAATCACTACCGTATGTAGAATCATTATTGAACTTATATCTGTTCGCTACGTGTCCGTCGGGATATTGTAACTGTACTCTTCCCGTCCACGCAGAATCTCCAAGCCTTGTATCATCAAATGTAAGCCACTCAAAGATACCGTCGTTTTGTAACATATTATTTGCTGTGGTTGATACTTTATTACCTGCGTTGCTATCTTGTTGTCTTTCTTCGGCAGACCATCTGTAACGAGGATTTAGAAACGCCTCGCCGTTTAGAGGATTACCAAAATGACTGCTAAGATGAGTATACGTTGTTGTATCAGAAGGCTTGGCTGTAAAATCACCTATTGCTCTAGCCCCATTAAAATCGTCGTAGTAGCCCGCAAGCCACACTTGATATTTCTTTGTTACACTCCTTACCATTCACTCACCTAGCCGAGAGACATAGATGTTGTTGAACCCAACACAATATTCGCTCTACTCTCTATTTCTTGTATTATTTGGTCTGCTACTTCGGGTACAGTCATACCGTTAAAGTTGTTTGTCATTATGACTTCTGTATTACTAATTAGATTTTCTACTCCTTGTTGTCTAACCTGCTTAATCAAATCTCCTGTTAGTGCAGAAGAACTAAAACCAAAGAATAACTCTTCTCTAGCATTATCAAACTCTAATAAACTATCAACTGCCGTACCTGTAACGTCGGCTATACCTTCAATAACTTCCGTAGCCATTTCTCCTGTGCTTCGTACGGTTCTTTCTGCAAACCTATCTATTTCTTCTAAACTATCTATACTATGTGTTGTGAATATGTCTATAATACCTTTATTTTTAGTCTCTAAAGCGTCTAATGCGTTTTTTGCCCGTATAGTAGCGGGGTCGTTTGCGGGTTGACCCATTATGGGGTTTCCATCTGCGTCATAACCGACTATTGTTGTTGCGGCTATTCTTGCGGCATCGTCATACTCTTGTTGTAATCTTTCTCTTTCTTCAAATATCGCCCTAGTAGAGTTTAGAGCAAGTAACTCTATCGCCTGTGCTTCTTCTAACTCGCTAATGCGTTGTTTTGCCGCATCACTTTGTCCTTTAGCAAATAATGAAGTAGCACCCTCTAAATCATCAACGAGTTCTCTCTGCTCTGCTAACTCATCGTTTATCTCTTGTAGGCTAAACTCGTCAACTATGTCCTGTACGGTTTCAACACTTACCGACATAGATTCTTGCATATAGTTTGCCTCATCACCTACATTAGTAAACATATCCGCCAAGAAACCTGCGGCTACCCAAGCCAAACCTAACGGCCCAAGTAATGTAATCATAGAAGCAGTTAATCCTGTTATGCCTATTCTAGCAAGTGCGGCGGACGCTGCTATATTATAGTTAGCAAGTATATTTAGATTTTTAGCACCTGTATTAGCATTAGTGGCGGCGGTGTTAGCCATCTTAGCCATAGTTTCTGCTATTTGTGCAGTAGTGCTATGCAACAACTTAACTATCTGTATACCCATAGCAAATGTATTTAGTATCATACCTATACGCATAGACCTTTGGCCTCTATCAAACATTAAATACGCAGTTCCTAAACCACCCAAAGCCATAGTAGCAGAGTTTATTGCTGAACTATTTAGTTGTTGTTCCATTCTTGCTCGTCTCATTACTTCTATTCTACCTGCCTCTAAGGTAGCACTATGTCCTTTGATAAGCCTATTGTTATTTTTTATAGCGTCGGCATAATGTTCTTCCATTTGTGTAGTTTGCATAAGCCTTTGATTCAATTCTTCGTATCTCTGTATCTTGGCCTCTAATGCTATTATTTCTTCATTAGTAGTAGGAATTACTTGACCCCTAATAACTCCCGCTTGTTCAGTCATAGAATCTGAGACTGCATTTGAAGTAGTGAGATGGAACATATCTTCTCCCTGCATAGCACGTCTAACGTGTCTAAGAGTTTCAGTAGCAATTCTTAAGTTAACAATTGCTATGTAAGAACTAACCATAGGTGCTACCATAGTTCTAAATATTTCTGCTACTCTAAACACACCACCTAATTGTGGTATTGCGGTAATAATATCTAACATACCTTGATGAAATACTGCTTGCATTTTTGCCGAGTCTGTATATGCGGGCATAAGTTGATTTGCTAATGCACCTTTAACACTCTTTAATCTTGCTTCCATTTCTTCAAGTTGATATAGGTTAGTGTCTTGTAATCTATTAATTTCTTCTTGTGCAGGGAATAATTCTTGTAAAGCATCTGCTTCTAAATCTCTCATACGGTCTACGCCTTCAAGAAGTTTAAGAAGTCGAGTATAATGTAGATTACCTGCTATGGTTTGTGCTAACGCAGATTTTTCTGCACCTTCCATAGTTTGATACTCTACTGATAAATCTTGTAATATCTCAGATAATGGTCTCATAGCACCTGTGTTTTGGTCTATAACGGCGATACCTAATCTTTCTACTTCTCTTCTAGCACCATTAGTATCAGCACCAAGACGAGCATAAATAGTCCTTAACGCCCTACCACCCTTACCTTGTTCTTCACCTGCCTCAATGAGAACGGCAGACATAGCGGCCATAGCCGCAATACTTTCGCCTGTAAGGTGTGCCTGTGAAGCAAACTGATTCATAACGAAAGTTATTTGTTGCATAGTTGCAGCAGAAGTATTTTCAATCGTGTTAAGTTGGTCTAAAATACGCATTGTATTTTCCCTAATTTTATTATTTCTTTCTACGGCACTTGTGTTTTTATCTGTACCTTCCGTCATAAACTGAGTTTGTTGATTTAGGTTAACCATTCTTTGCATAGCCGCTTCGGTGTCCATACCGGATATAAGACCAAAGGCCATACCCATTTGAGTACCCGTAGCAGTAGAACCTGCACCTAAAACTCCGGCCAACTGAGCCATTTTAGCGGCGGCCTCAAAAGACTCATCTGCGGCAAAACCAAAGGAATGCCCTATTTCTATTATCTCTTTATTTAAAACTGCTAAATCTTCACCCTCGCTTACGAACTTTTCAAACTGACGTTGTGCTTCTCCTATTTCTCTACCAATAGGCATAACGTCATCCATAAGATTAGTAAAGTGTATACCTAACTCACCAACGGCTTCTTGCACACCAACTAACGCATCTAAATACAATGCTTCTATAATAGTAGCAGACGCTTTTGTATCTTTAATTAACTTGTCTGCTTGCATCGTACCTACGATGTCGAAGAATATTCTTGAAGCACCTGCACGAAGCACTAGCATAGCGACGGCCATGCTTATAAAAAGAAACGGAGTAAAGTAAGAGATTAGACCCATTTCTGCTATCATTCTTTCTCACCGCTACTCTTTGGGTCGCCCACTATTTCGACCCCGCTTTCTCTCAACGACTCAAATAAATCGGTATTGTTTGATAATAGTTTGCGTTGTTTACGCCTTTGGTCGCGTCTAGCAACCATACTTTTACCGTCGTTTTTCTTTGCTTTATCAGTTGCTTCTGATATTTTATCATTGATATTTGCGGCCACGATAAGGTCTAATTCCATTAGGTGTCTACCACCCTCTACCGAATACTTGAGCCATAAATCAGACGGTAGAGTCCCTTTAAAGGCCATGCAGAGGCTCGGTGCGACCATTAGGAACTCTGAAAAGGTACAACACCATCTTGGTCGTCGCCCCTAACAAATTGTAATATACGATTTAACTCTTCAAAAGTTAGTAAATTGTAATCTATATTCTCATCTAAAATACATGGTGGAATCCATGCTTCCATTTGTGCTTCTACTCCACCACCCATTTCATCTAACATTTCAGCAAACTCTTGCTGTTGCTCGTCCGTCCAATCACTAGGGTCGCCCGCATGAGCCATTTTACGGAATACTTTTCCTTGAATGTTAGTAATTTTTAGTCTTTCCATACCGGAAGCCTGTCTTACCCATATCTTCGTTCCATCGTCTAATTCTATTTCTTTCTTCATAACCGGCATTGGTTTCACTTCACTATGCGCTACTGCGCTCTAGTTAAGCATGAGTTATAGGCTTATTTAAAGAATTACTCTTCTTCATCTACGGTTTCAATAACTTTTGGTATTGCCTTTGGTACGACTTTTTTTACGCTTTCTACCTTCATCGGGTATCTTCTAAGATAGCGTTGTAACTTGTACTCTTTCATAAGTAAGAGTTTTTCCATATCTCCTTCCGGTATATCTCTACCGGACGCTTCAATAAACTCTTTCATTAGTCTCACGCATTCCAATCAATTGCGGCTGTTCCCATACCGCCACCCTTCAATGCAACATCCATAACTGCTTCTGCGGTATCATCATATAGTGCTACGAAACCAACAGTCATTGTTTGTGTGTCTCTTCCACTTACAGATGCTTCCGGTGCTTCAAATCTAATATTGTAGAATTGTATTTCCATATAGTCGGTTGCCGAAGAACCACCGCTACCATCTTCTTCTTTGAAAACTAATTTAAGAGCGTCGTTACTTGAACCCGGATTCAAAGCCAAACCATCTTCGTCTATTAACGTATCGTAAGTTGGGCTACCGGCTACTGCTGTGTGTATGACTTGGTTAAACTCTATTGAGCCTGTAACTTCCATTCTTTGTGAAGGTGGCGCACGAACATACGTTGAAGAACCTAATGCGTAAGCATTGTCTGTATCTCTGTTCATGTTTACTTCAAAAGAAATTGATTTGATAATACCTGTTGCTACTGAACCATTGTTGTTAAATGTAACTTCTCCATTGGCGAAGTATAGTGCGTCAAGAGCATCACCGGAAAAGGAAAGGCTTGATGATGATAAAGCAGTTGTGTCTTTTTCTGTGCATCCTACCCAATCAGCAGACATAGTAACGTATTCACCAACGCTTGCACTTAGTGATAATCTGTTAGACATCATACCTACGTATGTGTGTTCCTTTTCTTCTCTACCTACACGGATTGTAAATGAATCGTATGGGAAACTACCGGCCTCTGCTTCTGTTCCCGTAACAGGTTCTTCAAACAAATGAATATCGCTGTTCTCACTATATTTAGGGAAAAACGACAGTAATGTAGCACCCAAAAATGTATCTAGTTGAACGGCCATATTATATCCACCCTCTGAGTATTCCCCGCCTGTAACGGATTTAGCAGAAGCGTAATGGCTCATATCTTGTCTTGTTAGCAAATCTTTTCTTGTAGCAAACGATTCGTCGTCAACTTCGCCCATGTAAATTGTATTTGCTGAACTGTTTTCGACCCCGTAAGCGTCCTCTATTTCAAGAGAAACGAATCTATTTAGTATCTCGTTAGTCATAGTAGCACCTCTATGTGGTTCTTCAACGATACTAATGACTTATTAACATTATCATCGGTGTCGCATATCTATTCTACGCATATACGTCATAGTGAGCGTGTGTACGCATACCGTTTCATCATCATCCATTTTAGAATCTAACTGTGCGTCGTAGGATATAATACTGTCTGTTGTCGCCTTTACGCCTGTTTGTGTATATAATTCATCGAAGATTTCTCCTAAAATATTTAGTCCATGACGATATGCGTTTTCATAATTAGTTCCTTTTACGGTAACAAAAACCTTTACATCATACTCTTGTGATATTTTACTACCACCTAAAGATTCAAAGGTAGGAGAACCTAACTCTTCTACTAAAACGTGTATTGTAGGTGTTATTAACCTATTTAACATTTGTGATGATATATCATAACCATAAACAATAGACGCATCGGAAACCTGTGTTTTTAAGTACGGTCTAGTGCTGTCTTTCAATTGTGCTACTATTGCTAGACCCATACGTGCAAGAGTGTCTTGAGCAAAGTCTGATAGTAATAATTCTTCGGGGCTAAAAGCACCGAACTTAGAATGGTAAATAGAAGCCCATTTAACGCTTCCACTTGTGTTGCCCCACACTACCCCTGCCGAGGACGAAGAAGCGGCTGTAACGCTCTTATAGACGGCAGAACCGTCATCATCGTTGATAATCTCATGTGTGTATAATCTAGCGTCGCTACCATCAAGGGTAAGACGTAAAATTAGGGTTGTAGGGTTATCCTCTGCTTTGGCTAGGTCTAGGTCTGTAATAGTAACTGTGCTTGTGCCTACCAACTTGATAGAAGTATTGCTTCCTGTTGATTGTACCTCTACTTTTTTTGTACCGTCATCTATCTTCATAAGAACTGTACCATCATCGGGTGCAGTTGTGTACTCTAATACTGCTACTAAAGTATTCGCCGTTCCTGTTGGTGCTACTGTGTATACACCATTAGTAATTACCCAATTACCACCGGACGCTGAACCACCACCGCTAGAGGCCGTAAAGTCCGCGTTGAAACTACCGGATAAAGATGTAGGGTCATCACCTATCATTCGGCTAGACCAATACTGTGTTTTTGTTGCTATCGCCATTTTATCGCCCCTTTAATTTGCTTATTATACTACTTGCACCAAGCCTTTTAGTACCACCAAACGGGCTTCGTGTCATTTTAAATGACCCCATACCTTGTATTTCTAATAAATTAGCACCCCTACTACCCTTAACACCCGTAGGGCTTTCACCGTCAAAAGAACCCGCAGTAAAAGATGTAAATTGATTTGGTTGCTTTCCGCTTGTTTTTTCTACCACATCTAATGAATCTGCTATTGTATCGTAGAAATCACCTGCGGCCTTTTTAGTAGGATTTAGTTTACCTTTAAACTTTCTAGGCATATTCTTAATTTGGTTTTTAGTATCTTTTGCCGCGTTACGTGTTGCGGATTCCATAAATCCTTTCATACCTTCTTTTATCTGTTCTCTTATTTGTTTGTTGATAATTTCGTAGGCCGCAGAATCAAAATAAAACTCAAACTTCATTGGCCCTTGCGGTTTTTTCTTAAATCTACCCATATTCTTTCTTTTACGCAACTGCTCTCCTTTTGGCCCATTCTTAACTCTTATCTTTTGTGCAAGTTTATCCATTTCTTGTTGCCCTTCGTCTAACGAAGTTTTAGCATTTGCTTTGAAAGTCTCTATTGCATTTGTTTCGGGGAAACCCGGATGTGTGTAGGGTACTCTAACATAACCATATTTAGCCATCGTTTCACCTAATCCACACTACCCAAGTGAGCCAATCTCTTTAGATTAAACTCACCGCGTTCTCTTAGTGTAGTCCCACGCATAGAGCCTTCTGCGCCTGTGGTTTGGAAAGTACCTTCATCTTCCATATAGTAAGCCGCCGCTAAATCAGCACATATTTCTCTTAATACGTGAGCCATCTCACCTTGTTGAACCGTAACACCGGAAGCGTGGTCTGCGGAAACACCGCTAACACCTGTTAATATATTAGCATTACTAGCATCCTTACCCGTCCATACGAATGAATCACCATCTATATTACCATTACCTGTTGTAGAAAAGGATGAAGCACTTGTTAAAGTCATAGTGGTATCGCCCGCACTTACCGCACCGTTAGCAGTAGTGTCTGCTATGGATTTACTAGGAACGTCTCTACCATAGTCTCTAAATGTTTGGTCTATATCTATACTTGCTCTACGAATACCGGAGTTAAGACGAGAAGATGCTTGCGTCCTTTGTGCTGAGTTAAGACCTAATCTTGAGCCAACATCACTTGTAGTACAATAGTAAACCATTTGATAACACCGCCGTAAATCCTATAAACATAATGTAAAGCATACGCTTCTGTAATTTGTGATAGGACTTGAGTGTCTTTTCAAGGTTTGTGAGAGTATTAGTAACACTTCTGCACCATTCATACCACTCTTCTTGATTCATAATATCACATCTGCGTAGAAATACCCATAGCACCTGCTACAATTGCTATTAGGGTAAAAATAATCTTTTGCATATTAGCCATGTAAGTACCAATCAAACCATTAGTAATCTCTAATTCCGTAGCAACCTTTGTAAGACCTGTTTTCATATCCATCTGCGATTGTACCAACTGTTCGATAAGACGCTCATGCCTTTCAGCCATGCTTTCTAGGTTATCTAACCTTAGACTAATTACATCTTTTTCCGTCAATTACTGCCCTTCCTTGTATGCCTCTAATCGGGCAACAAGGTCTGCTTTCTTACCGCTAACAGAAAGACCTGCTTCCTTCAGCATAGCCTTTAATTCTGCGACATTGTGTGAGTCAAGAGTCTTTTCAATCTTCTCGACTTCTTCCTTTGCCTCGGCTACCTTTTCCTTAACTTCGCCCATAGAATCAATAACCTCATCTAAAGTTATCTTTCCGTCTGCATTCAATTCTTTGTATTTCTTCATACCCCATGCTAGTATACCCAATAATGCGGCTACCGCAATAAGTACAACCTCTATGTCATCTAAAAGAGATGACGAATCCAAAGGTATACAGTCTATCGTTTCGTTAAGTGCATTTATGCAAGTCTCTGCTGTTGTGTTATTTCCACTCATTTTATTCACGCTCATATATTATTTGTGTTACTGCTGAGAATGGAATGACACTAAAAGGTTTCGTAGCCCCAACCCGATAAATCTTGTAGCCATGAAGTGTCTCTTCAATGTTTACATTAGTATATGACTTTTCGGGTGGATTATATACAATTTTACCTTTGCGTATCACTCTGTCCTTATCAGACACACACTAAGGTAAACATACCCCATACTTAAAGAGTTAGTTTAAAATACCACTTTGTTTCAACTGTTCTATAATATCTTTAAAGTATTCGTAATCGGTAAAGGTGCATATTGATTCTTCGTGCTTATCTCCTACACTATAATTAGCAAATACTTCCGGCGAAACAAAAACGTGATACCCGTCGGTTTCTCCGGCTATATTATCTTGTACTTCTACATACAACTCAAATGGTGCTTCTTTGTATACTATTTCACCCACAACTGTTCTACAAGTTATAGTTCCGTCTCTTTCATATTGTTCTATTGAAGGCGCACCCGAAGAAGCCAACAGCAAGCCCAAAATTAATATACCTAGCAATACGCCTTCTCCACCATCACGCATGATACTAGGTCAGTATACTGTCGTATAGAAGTATCTGATTCATAACCAAGAAGGCATAGCAGCAAAGATAGCATCGGCCCAATCATTTGCAGATGAATGTAGATGTTTGTCTAACAATGCTCTCCGATATGCAGTCAATTCATTCTGTTGCTCGGTGGTTAAATCAGACCATCTCATAGCACCTTGATATTCGTCAATCAACAACAAGGCAGAAACTCTGAATCCTTCTACTTCATCCCAATCAACATCTCTTTCGCTATCTACACCATCTATTCTCTGCTTTCTCATTTTATCACAATCCCGAATACGTCATAACCATGTTTGGACAGTCTGCTACATTTCCTTGATACAACAAAGCGGTATTAACGCTTGATGCAGGTACAGCCCCACCCGTAGTAAATCTAAGATATTTCCAATAAAAGATAGGCATGGCGTTTGAGGCAATCCTCATTGGCTTTCTATCCCATCCGTATAGACCAACAGAACTTCCTGTCGCTGTAACAGCAAGCCAATATATCTCACCCGCAGTAGTAGCAAAGTCATCATCAATAGAAGTATCGTTAATGTAAGTTCCACTACTAACTCCCGATGTGTCAAATGTGTTGTGGCCTTGTCTGTCTTTTGGCGCACCGTCTGAATCACTATCGTATATCGCTACAATAATCTCTGATGGGTCGGGTGCAGTTCCACCAATTGTGTAAATCGAAAGCCCTGTAACCGTTCCTGTATAGTCTGCTCTGAAAGGATAAAAGTATGTATTGTTAGTTGGGAAGGTAAGTGTTCTTTGTGTTCCGCTAATGATGTGTTCATACCCTATTGGGTAATACTTTGCGGCTGAACCTACTTTGTTTGTAAACATAGGATGAACAGAAGGCGCACCGCCACCACCACCACTCATTTCAGTCCATGACAACTGAGCCGAACCGTCAGTCTTTAGAACATAATTCGCTGTTCCATCTGCTTGAGGCCACTTTAGACCATCAAGAATTAAATCTCCTGTTCCATTTGGTGTAAGTGTTATATCGTTATTCGCGCCGTCGGCAATAACTATTGAACCGGAATTAGTGCCGCTATTGGTATCAATTGTTAAATCGCCTGTTCCATTAGTAGTGAGTTTTACATCAGTATTAGAATCTCCAATTTGAACCGTGTCTGCTTGAAGTCTTACATCTCCTGTTCCATGTGGTGCAATATCAATATGTTGATTAGATGTTGATACTATATCATATCCGGCAGTATCTAAGTTACCACCCAATGTTGGAGAAGTTAGAGTTTTATTTGTGAGAGTTTGTGTTCCTGTAAGTGTAGCAACGGTTGAGTCAATAGCAACTGTTACTGTATCAGTAGCACCAACTACTGTATCTATTCCTGTTCCACCCGCTATATCTAAAGTATTACCGTGTGCAATAGTTTGGTCGCTACCGGAATCACCTGTTAATGTAAATGTAGTTAATTGATTAGTGTTAGAAATTGCCGCACCATTGTTTGTTAAACCATTAGGGAAATCAACGACACCGGATGAGTCGCCCGTCATCCATACAGGGCTTCCATCACCGGAACTTATTGATAATTGGTCATGTCCTGTCGCAGAAGAAACATCGGCGTTACCAATAACGACGTTGTTATTACCTGTTGTAACATTGTTACCGCCTTGATTCCCGATGAATATATTTCTACTACCTTCGGTTACTGCATCACCGCTAAACGGACCTATACTGATGTTATAACCACCACTTGTTAATGAGTTCAACGCCGATGTACCTAGACCCGTATTGTAACTTCCCGATGTACTGCTTCCATAACCGGCCTGTTTTCCAACGAATACGTTACTTGCACCACCATGATTGTCGTAACCTGCTTCCGTTCCTATGAAAGTGTTGTTACTTCCCGTAGTATCTGTACCTGCTTGATAACCTATCATTACGTTTTCTGAGCCGTCTGTTAAATCATAACCTGCTTGCGCCCCGATTAATACCTGCCTGTTACCTGTCGTGATACTGAAACCTGCTTGATGGCCTATCCCTATCACATCATCAGCATGAGCCAAGTTACTTAATGCGTGAACTCCTATACCGATATTATGGTCATCTGCTACCGGGCCGTCGAGAGCATACATTCCTATTGCTACATTCCCATCTCCACCATCAACTGCACCACCAAATGCCCCATATCCAATGGCCGTATTTTCACTTTCAGTATCAAATCCGTCTCCGGCTAATGCACCAACAAAAGTGTTATAAGTTCCCGTAGTTAATGTGTAGGCAGCGTTGCATCCTATTGCGGTGTTAGCACCGCCTGTTGTTACTGCTGTACCTGCTTGACTACCAACAAAAGTATTTTGGTCTGCGTCAGTATTCGCTGAACCTGCCGCATAACCTATCGCTACGTTCTTAAAACCTTCTGTATTTGCCGTTAAAGTATTGTACCCTATCGCCACGTTCTTTGTCCCATTAGTGCCGTTCAATGCGTCTAATGCCCCTATCCCTACTGCTACGTTGTAATCTTGTGTGTTAGTTGGTGCGACACCTAAGAATAAAGAGTATGTTGAAGTCTTACCATCAGATAAACCATTAATATCACTAGCACCGCCTAAGTCATCCACTACTAAATCTATCGTGCCGTCTCCATCTTCGTATGTCGCACTAATTCTAGTTTCAGTATTAGATGTAAACATAGCACCTACTATGTCTTGTACGGCTTCTGTGCTTAGTTGAGTATTGGTATCAGCAGATGCGATAGTTACCGCACCGCCGGATTCTGTTATTGTTACATTTGAACCTGCGGTAAAGGCTAGTGTTTCGCTTGCACCAAGAGTATTACCCCCCGCAGTAATTGTTCTGAAAGTATTGTCGTTTGCCGTCATATCATCAACGACTAAATCAATTGTACCATCTCCATCCTCATAGGTTGCACTAATTCTAGTTTCTGTGTTGCTACTAAACATAGCACCAACGATGTCTTGAACCTGCTCGGTGCTTAATTGTGTATCTGAAAGAGAAACTGTACCCGAAGCGTTTGGTAGTGTAATTGTTCTATCAGCAGTTGGGTCAGTAATAGTTAATGTAGTTTCATAAGCATCAGCAGTAGCCCCTTCAAAGATAACTGCATTAGCCGCTTCCATAGTTACTGTGTCCACTTGAGTTGTCGTACCCGCCACATTCAAATTAGGAACGAGTAATGTTCCTGTGCTTGGATTGTATCGTAAAGCCCCTGTATCATCTAAAAGAGCGTTGGATTCATCGTGGAATACAACAGGGAAATTAGTGTTAGCGGTGCTGTCCGATACAGTAACCTTAGATGCTGTTCCTGTTGTATCTTGGTTTAATGTCCCAACAACTAAATCTACTGTTCCGTCTCCGTCTTGATACGTCGCTGTTATACCTGTTTCGGTGTTGCTTGAGAACATAGCACCTACAATGTCCTGTACCTGTTCATCGGACAATTGAGTGTTGGTGTTAGTATCTGTTGACGCAATTGTTACTGCACCACCGCTTTCTGTAATAGTAACATTAGAACCTGCGGTAAATGCTAAAGTCTCACTAGAACCTAGAGTATTACCACCTGCTGTAACAGGTCTAAATGTGTTATCGTTTGCGGTCATGTCGTCAACAACAAGGTCAATAGTCCCATCCCCATCCTCGTAGGTAGCACTTATCCTCGTCTCTGTATTACTTGAAAACATAGCCCCGACTATATCTTGTACTTGTTCTGTACTTAATTGTGTATTAGTGTCTGTTGCCGCGATAGTTAGAGTACCCGCCGCATCATCATAAGTAAGTGATATGTTACTACCTGCGGTCAACAAACCGTCTATGTAATCCTCTACTTGTTCTTGACTCAGTTGAGTATTGGTATCGGCAGTCATGTCATCTACGACTAAATCTATCGTTCCATCACCGTCTTGATATGTTGCACTAACTCTAGTCTCTGTGTTAGAGGAAAACATAGCACCGACAATATCCTGTACTTGTTCTGTGGATAGTTGAGTGTTAGTATCGGTTACTGTATTGGTAAAAGTAATTTTGTCTCCGCTACGAGCAACACTTAAGCCCGTACCTGCTTCAAGCACTATATCATCATTAGTACCGCCACTATCAGTTAAACGAATCTTCTCTTCATCAGAATTGTCTCCATCAACAGCAGAAATACTATATGTAGTGTTGTTATCTGTTGATTGGTCGTCTACAACTAAGTCTATTGTACCGTCGCCATCTTGATATGTAGCAGTAATACGGGTTTCTGTATTTGATGTAAACATAGCCCCTACAATATCCTGTACTTCTTCGGTAGTTAACTGTGTATTTGCCGTCATATCGTCTACTACCAAGTCAATAGTTCCGTCTCCATCTTCATAAGTAGCGGATATTCTTGTTTCCGTGTTGGATGAGAACATAGCCCCCACTATATCTTGTACCGCTTCCGTTGTCAACTGCGTGTTTGTATCAGTAGACGCAATAGTTAAAGTTCCGGCCGCATCATCATAGGTTACACTAACATTTGAACCTGCTGTAATTACCCCTGCTACGAAATCCTCAACCTGTTCTTGTGTTAATTGAGTATTCGTGTCTGTTGGTACAGCCCATGAGAAAGAGCCATCACCATCAGAGCGAAGGAATTGTGTAGCAGAGCCGTCTCCGCTTACATTTAATTTACCTGCTGTAATAGCATCATCAGCGATTCTTGCTGTTGCGAACGTACCGCTTGTAATCTTACTTGCCGCAAGACTTGGAATATCACTTGCAGAAAGACCATCATCGAGAATGTTTATTTCTGCTTTAGTAGCAGTAATACCTAAGTTTGTTAAAGCATTACCTTGTTGTGTAGAAGTAAGACCTTGACTGTCTACATCTGTTCTCAGTCTGTTACCCAAAGCAGTAGAAGTAGTTGTAGCATAGTTAGCATCATCTCCTAAAGCGGCGGCTAACTCATTAAGTGTGTTTAGTGCCGCCGGTGCAGAGTCTACAACTCCGGCAACCTCGGCATCAACATACGCTTTTATTGACTGTTGACTAGCAACCTTAGTTGCTGAGTTAGAAGCCATGTTATCTTCATCTAATAAATCTGATGAGATAGCGTAATTATTAGCACTAGCCGCGACACCATCTAATTTAGAATGGTCTGCGTCTGTAAACACATTAGAGTCTGATGCAGATTCTACCAATGTTCGTATCTCAGATGCGGTTTGGTCTGCTGTTGCACTAGCCTCGATAGCATTTAACTTTGTGTGGTCGTCATCAGTAAATACGTTTGAATCAGAAGCAGACTCAACTAGAGTCCTAATTTCTGCCGCAGTTTGGTCTGCTGTCGCAGAAGCCTCAATACCATCTAGTTTACTATGGTCTGTATCTGTAAAGACGTTAGAATCTGTTGCCGCTTCGACTAATGTTCTAATTTCAGCAGCAGTTTGGTCGGCAGTAGCACTAGCCTCTATTGCGTCTAGTTTGTTTTTTAGTGTTGTCGTAAAATTATTATCTGTTTGGCTTGTTACTGCAAAATCTAAAGTACCATCACCATCTTCGTATGTTACCGCAATACCACTTTCAGTATTGCTAGATACCATAGCCCCAACAATATCTTGAACTTCCTCAGTAGAAAGTTGCGTGTTTGTGTCCGTACCTGTTACTGTTACCGCACCCGTAGCACCACTTATAGAAATATTACTACCTGCTACTATGGATGTTACACCTGTATTATTTAGAGTTACAGTACCGGAAGTACCGCCACCACTAAGACCTGTACCTGCGGTTACTCCTGTAATGTCTGCTGTTGTTGGTGTAGTCAAAACTACCCAAGCATTTGTATCTGTTTTTCTAATGCTTGATTTACTATATTGGGGTAAACTTGTAATACCACTAACTGTAACACCGGATGCACCGGAGAGGCTTACTTCGCCCGCACCTATATTTAATACGTGTATTTCAGTTACGCCGCTAGGGAAAGGAACAGTAGCGTTAGTTGGTATAGTAAGAGTTACACCACTACCGGAATTGAATATAATTAAACGTGCTTCGTCCTTTCTTACTACTGTATAATCTGCTGTCTTAGTAGAGGATGGTCTAATATCAAGAGAAACACCACCTACCGTAGAGCCATCACCATAGAATAAATAACCCGCATCAGCATCTTTTAGTAGTTGTGCGGTGTG
>TARA_R100001163_G_C5068434_1_pt1 | contig 15823 bp, 17 predicted proteins | sample TARA_R100001163 | Tara Oceans TARA_R100001163 (sample SAMEA2621285) | marine metagenome | biome: marine biome (ENVO:00000447); feature: deep chlorophyll maximum layer (ENVO:xxxxxxxx); material: "saline water (ENVO:00002010), including plankton (ENVO:xxxxxxxx)" | depth 120 m
AAATTATTGGTTTAGTTATGTAGTTGAATGGTTTACTTGGTCTAAATTTAGTCATATTGGTATTATTCTTAAAGATCCAACATATATTGATTATCAATTAAAGGGATATTATTTATTGGAGTCTGGAACAGAATCTTTTCCTGATGCGGTATATCATAAGATAGAATTTGGAGTTCAAATAGTGGATCTTGAGAAGTTATTTAATAATTATCAAGGAGAGATTTACTACAGATCCTTGCAATTACCAAGTGATAATGAAAAACAAATTTATGATATTAAGATTCCGACTGTTTTATCAAAGATATGGAAAAAGATTTGCCATCTAAAATATGATGATGAAATTTGGGATTTATTTCGTGTTGAATTTGGAATTAATTGGGGTGACATGAAACGCAAAAATAAATTTTTTTGTAGCGCTCTAACTGCATTCATTTACTCACAATTTCAATTCTTCGATAAACCCGTCGAATGGGATCTTATGACACCGCAAGCATTCGATGATAATGGTATAATAGATGATATGCTTAAACTTGATTTGGCATTAGTTGCTAAACGTAAAATATTAATAAACGACAGTTTTCCACATAATCCAGAAAATAACAGTAAAAATACCGGTGAAAATATTCTTGAAAGTACCGTTGAAAATAACAACTATTATACTAATGAATGTATTGTCCCTTTATCTTCGGATGATTTGTAAATATACCTGCAGGTGTTGAAAATAACAAAAGATAAAAATATTGGATAAAAATATAATAGAATGAATACCCGTACAATTTTAGGAGGAGTAGCAATATCAACAGTAATTACTGGTACTTTAATTTATTGTGTAAATAAAATAAAAGACAAGATAGGAAATGGATATTTTGATGATATTATTAATAATCTCAAGGAGCAAGAAAAAGAATCCAAGAAGTGCAAATGTAAATATGATGAATGTAAATGTGATGAATGTAAATGTGATGAATGTAAATGTGATGAATGTAATTGTGAAGGCAAAAGCTCGTGTAAATACCAAGATGAGTGTAAATGTGAAGATAATGATTGTGAATGTAAAAAATATCCTTCTGGCGAGATTATCAAGACTAAATAGAAATTTGTGAAATAAAAGATTATTTATTTCATAAAATATATTGAAATGTTAAATAGAAAAGTAAATTAAAAAATTGATCATTGGAATCATAATTAATCTTAATCAGCATAGAAATTTAAGATGGGAGATACAACGCTTGTTAAATTAGGCTTTTCTAAGATAGATAAGTTGTGTGATGCAAGTTTTGTAAGAAAGATCTTTAAATCAACGAAGAAGGATTTTGCTCTTTTTGTGAGTGAAAATGAAGATATAAAGGGTTTCTTGGAGAGTTTAGAGGAAAAGATTGAAGAAACTAATTCTGAATTTCAGGAAATGATTCAAGAGTATATTGAATCTATTCCTGAGGATATCAACAAGTTTAAGCTTAAAATAAAGGAACTTCAAAGAGAAAAGAAACAGAATGCAAAAGAGCGTGAAAAACAACTTTTGCGTGAGGAAATTCTTCGTGAAATGGAGGCTGAAAAAAAGAAATCTGAGCTTGAATCTAAACTTGGAATGAAAAAGGAAATAACTTTCAAGAAAGCAGATGAAGATAAGGCTAAAATGTTGAAGAAACCTAAATTCAAGCTAAAAACCACTGAAAATAAAGAGGCAGAAATAAAGACCATAGAAAAAGCAATAGATGAAACAATCCCTTCTACTAAAGCTGGAGTTGGTGATTCTATTGATCTTGCTCACTTTTTCGCATTTCTTAAAGAGGTTGTTAAGAATGATCTTCTTATTATTAAGAATGATGAAGGAAAACTCAATATTCGTGATGTTGATCTTGATGAAGACAAGATCAAAATCAAAGTTGAAATGTCATAAATTTTACATTTTATATTAAATACTTTGAAAGATTCGATTTTATCCTTGATAAAATCGAATATTGAATCTTTATTCTTTTAAATACTAACGAAACAAATACTATTCATCCTAATGAATACAACATTCCAACGCTGCTACCAACGCCATCAACAACACCATCAACACAAGAAAATGTCTTCTAGTCCGCAAGGAGGATCTCAATTTGTTGAGGCAGTTTGTCATTCCTACTGCTCAACAATGCGTGTGTGTTCACATCCAGTTGATCAACCATTGAGTCAATCTCACATTGGCACTTCTCAAGGTTGGATGTCTATCAAGGATGCCAAAAAGCTTGGTCTTTTTTAATTATATATAAAACTTTGATTATTGGAAATTTTTCCACATCATTGATTCCTTTGGTAGTGGAGATTTTTCATTATATTTGGCATTTGGTTTAGTGTTGTAACCTTTATTCAATTTGTCTGTATTTATATTAAAATATAATAATTGACCTATCGGAATATTTGGATAAATTTTTATATGTTGCAAACTAGAAATTTCTAATGTCCAATGATTGCAAAAGTGTACATTTCCAAGAGGAGCCATTTGAATATTCAATCCAAGTCTAGCTAGACTTGATTTTCCTTCTAGACAAGGTACATGTTTATGTGTTTCTGTATATTCAAATGTTGCACCAAGATATAATTTTCCTGGTTCAAGAATGTATCCAGATTCAGGGATCTTAATGTATTTGAATTTGTTTGGTTTTTTGATATCTAAAATATCATCTTCATAAATGATTAATGTATCACCTAAATGAACATCATATGAATTAGGACCTAAACAATTGGGATCAAATGGTTCAATTATAATAGATTTTTCTTTTATAGCTTCTAATATTTCTGAATCAGTTAGAATCATGTATATTTATTTTTAATATAAAAATAAATCAATTTTAATTTATAAATAATTTTATTTAGTAAAAATTACCAATCTCTCAGTTCTTTCCTTTTTATTTACTCTAAGTGGTGAAGTTCTATTAAACAAATAATAATATTTATCAAACTTAAATCCAGCTTTTACTACTATTTCACTCATATCTTTAGCCAATGGATAATATTTTCCTTTAAGTGTATTGTAATCATTTATAATTAAAGCAAATTGACCACCTTTTCTTGTACATTTATAGCACATTTCACAAGTTGTCTGCCAATATTTTTTTAGCCATTCGTTATAATCAGGATAAAGATCAGTAGACTGTTGTCCTTCATGATACAATTCCATATCGAAGTAAGGAGGGCAAATCATTACTAAATCAAAGTAATCTTTATGTTTCTTTATAAATTTTGAATCTTTAGCTAGCAACTCACTAGGCGTGCAAAACAATTCCACTTTTTTTGGACTTTCTTCTAATGTCTTTTTCATTTCAGGTAAATTGTGATAATATTTTGCTAGAAAGTCTACTTTTTCGCATACTGTTGGCATTACGTCTACACCAACATAATGATCCCATCCAGGAGTATGCATAAAAGCAATAAGATAACTTGCCCAACTTAGTACTGGTGTGAATATACGACCATTACCTTTAGCTGAAGTTGAGCTACCAGATTGAAAAAGATTTTCAAGAATCCAATGTATAAAATAGGGATTAATTATACTTGCCTTTGCTTGATAAGCTTGTAATTGATAGAAAAGGTTATGATAATTTAAATTGGGATTAAATCCTTTAAATGATTTGGGTGGTTTGGGAATGTTTTTTTCAAGTTTTTTTGTGCCTTTTGGTCTAATAAAAAGTTTAATGCTTGATGGACTCATAAGTCTGTCATCAAGTTTTAATTTATTGTAAAAATTATCCAATGCTTGCCAGTATGTTGTTTTACTGTTAACTGAATTTGTAGGTTCAGTCAAATGTAATAATTCTAAATAAAAAAGGTTTCTTACCATTCTTCTTGATGAATCATTTTTTTGTAAGCTTATGTTTCCAGCCCAGCCTTTATCACGAACTCCAACTGAAGCCATAGAGTCAGGTAAATTCAAGTCGACTTTAGAATTCCACTTCATTTTAAATGGATTTATAAAACAAAAATATGCATTGTAATGTTTGGCTAAATAGAAATGACGGTGTGTTATGGCCATTTGATATAGATAGTCAACTAAGGCATCTTTATTTTGATATCGAACATCTTTTTCTTTATCTTTGATTAATTGTCTAGTAACAATTTTCCCACGATGTTGAAGTTTAAGAGGTTTAGCGGATAAAATTTGTTCAAGGGTTACTTCTGGACTGTAAGTTATAATTAGTTTCTTAATAAATTTGGATCTACTGATCTTTATAGGTGGAAAATGTTGTAAAAATTTATCCAAAGTTAAAAACATGTATTAAATTTCAAAGGAATCCTTAACTTATATAATTGAATAGGATTATTTGAATCGCAATTTATATTCGTGTCAGAAATGGCTTAAAATTATCTAATTGGAATTATATATAGTTATAACTGTAAATTAAATATGTCAACTGGCGGAATTCAAGCACCGAATCGTGAACTTTCACAAAGAGACAGTGCGACATCTAAATTTAATCACAATCTGTCACTTCTTATTTTTCAATTGTCTAAAATTTATCCCGAAGATCATGATCTTAAAGTTTGGGCAGAAAAGTTTGAATGGAGTAAACGTTTCAATGCTAAACTTGTTTGTGAACTTTTCGTAGATATTCTTGGAAACTATATTGAAAAAATCATGACAAAAGATGAAAAATTCTTTCTTATGGAAATTGATTATCACGGCAAAATTGAGAATAAGGAGTATTTATACTTAATTAACAAAGTCATTCACGTTTGGAGTGATAGTATAAATGAAAAGCTCAAGGATAATATCTGGAAATACTTTCAAACTCTTCTAACTTATGGAATTATTGCTTGCAAACGTCAAGATTTGGCAGATCAATTAAATAAATACAGATCAACCCCTCTAAAAGTTTAAATAAATTATAACAATAATAAATTACAATATAACATTATTCCTGGATAAAATAAAGATTTGATTATAAAATCTCTATTTTTTAAGTTTTAACATAAGTTTAATTAAAAAAAATCATAAAAATTTGATTTTTTTTAAATACAAAATATCAACAAGCATATACAAAAACATCTGAAAAATGCCTACTGCACGTCCTAAATCAACTACAACTTCTACTTCCGTGAAAACTGGATCTTACGGAGGAAAAGGCGGTGGTGGAAAAATTGGAGGATTTTATTATGGTGGGGGTGGTGGTCCTGGACCTAGAGTTTCTCCAGGATTTCCAACATCAAATTCTCCTTATTGGAGACGTTGAAACCAAACTTGATTTCGTCATGGTTTCCATGTTTTATCAAACTTAACTTCAATATTACTTTGATAATCTTCTATTAATTCTTTATTTACATTGTCAATCATCTGCCATTCTTTAAAATCAAATGGTTTGAATCTATCTAGAATTAAAACTTCTCCACCATAATTACGACTTTTCATAATTACACTTCCTTGAAAAGCTGAATTATTGAGATATTCATTTATTTTTATAATAAAATCAGGATTTGGATTAACGGGATCGAAAACATTAAATAACATTTCAAATAACGGATGTTCTATGTATTTTAAATATTCATCTTTAATATTGTTAATTAAAAGGTAATTTTTGCTTAAAAACACTTGATAAGCAACCCATAAATATGAAATTGAGCTTGCTTTCACGATAACTGATTTTATATTTTTATTGTGTATTAGATCATTTATCATATAATTACCCTTTTGATAATTTGACGCCACAATTATAGGAATTTCTACATATTCAATATCCTTATTAGTATTTCCTTGTTTATCACAATATTTAAACTGATAAATATCGAATGAAAATATATAATTATCATATTCCCTATGTAGAGTATCTGTTAGAATAAGTCCATTATTTGGACAATATTCTAGATTTGCATATTTTTTGTGATATTTACAAAAAAACCTTGGTATTATGTGATTTTTCTGACTAGTTTTATAGTCTGATATTATACACTTACTATTATATATTTTATCTAAATTATCTCGAAAGATATTCATATCCTTAATAAATCATAAAATTATGAAATCAATAAAAATTACTATTAATTCATTGTAAGATGTTTTTACATTAAATTTGAAATAGATTAAAAAAACCTCTTTTATTTAAATATAATTTTTTAAGCAAAAAATTGATTTTTTGAATTTTATATTTGAATTACAAATTTAGAGAAAAAACTCTTATCCAATCTTTTTTAATAACCAAAAATGTCTACTGAAATAAAAACTCAAATCGTGAATTCTTTTAAGGATTTTGTTGATGGTGATGAAGAAGAGGTTGTTGAAAACCTCATGAAGATTTCTGAAAACTCCAAATTTAACCAAACATCGGTTAACAAGGAATTTAAGAAGTATCTGGAAGAAATGGGAGCTGAAGATGATCTTCTTAATGATATGCTTGAGTGCGGCATGAAGGCTTTTAAGGAATGCATTGTACCAAACAAAAGCACTCTTTACGAAAAACCAAAGATGAAGCTTAACAGCCTCAAAAAGAAGTCAACTCCAGTTAAGAAGGCTAAGCCTGAGTCTGCCACCAAGACAGAGAAGGCTGCCAGTGATAACTCTGATTCTGATAGTGCTGATGATGGAAATGGAAAGAAGACAAAAGCTAAACGTGCTAGTGGCTGGACTCTATTCAGAAAGGCTAAGAAGGAAGAAATTATCGAAAGATTACAAAGCGAATGGAATGAGAAATATCCTGATGAAGAATGGGTCAAGAATGAGGCTCAGATTACTAGTGAATTAAGCAAAATGTGGAAGGTCGCTCCAAAAGAAGAAGCTGATGAATTCAAGAAACGTGCTAATGCTATCAACAAGGAGAACGGAATCGTGAGTGCTGGAAAAAAGGCTGTCAATGATTCTGACAAGGGTCCGGTTTCCGCATTCAATATGTTTAACAAGTTAAAGCGTTCAGAAATTTTGGCTCAATATCGTAAAGATAACAAGATTTCGGAAGATGAGAAGATAAAGACAACTAAAGTTTTTACTTTAACCAGCAAGGCCTGGAAAGAGGCTGATGAAGATACTAAGGCTCAAATGCAGACTGAAGCTGATAAGTTCAACAAGGAACATGATCGCAAACCGAAGGTTAAGGAATCTAAGAGCGGATCAAAGGATCCAAAGAAGACTAACCCATACCTCGAATTTTGCAAGAAATTTAGAGAGGAATGGCGTGAGGACCATCCTCGTGATGCTGAAGATTTCGACTCTTATGCGGAGCAAAGAGAAATGAACAGTAAGTGGAAGGAAATCAAGAAGAACGAAAAGGAGTTTGAATCTTGGAAGATCATTGCTGATGAAATGAATGAGGAAAATGGTTTTGCGAAGAAGGAGGAAACCGAAGACAAGGAATAAATACTAAAATTGTACAAGTATAATTCTATTTTTAATAAATTCTTTGTTATTTGTAATAATTATATAATTCTATTTTTAATAAATTCTTTATTATTTGTAATTATTACAAATAATAAAAACTTTGATATTTAATTATTTGTATGAATAATAAAAATAATATTTTGTGTATATAATATAAGCCACTATTTTACAAATAGTAATGTTTTTGGCTACATGTGCAACAGCATTTACAAGTGCAGGAACAGGATATTATATTTATAAGTATCATCCTGATCATTTTCGTGATATTGTACTAAACAAAACTATAGAGACTTATGCTAATGTTAAAATAACAACTGGGGGTATAGTCAACAAAATTTATTCATCTATTACTGGATATGATCCGGAAAATAATAAAGTACCACCTTTGACAATAAAGGATGTAAAGCTTATTCAACCTGAACTTATTGTGGATTTGCCTGTATCAGGTTATAATGATCTTAATTGGGCTAATTATCAACATGGTTCTATGATTCATGTAATTTATGAATATCAAGGTCAAGAGTATCGCTGTGTATTTAGTTATCAGCAAGATCTTTCAATTCTTACAACAAACACCGAGTGGCTTGAAAATGGTTTTCATAATGGAATTGATTGTATTAATAGCAATCTTCCAGATCAAACATCACTTTGGGAACTTATTCATCAATATTCAGGACCTCTTGGCGATTTTTACAATGAGGTCAAACATATTCAAAATTCAAAAGGATTTCTTAATCACTGCATGACAGAGAGATTGATAACTGATCCTAAAATACAATCAATACAAGTAACTACAATTTTAGGAGACTGTAGAAGATTCCCAGCTAAAGTTCACCCAAGTGATGTAGAAGTTGAACTTGACGTTATTGAAAATAATGAGGTCAATCAAGACAATCAAGACAATCAAGACAATAAAGACAATCAAATTAATAATGGCGAAAAGATTGAAGGAGAGGTTATTAAAGATATTACCCCAGGAAGTTTTTAAAAAAAATGATATTACGCATTTTATTTATATAAATAAAATGTGTGATTTAAATACTCTAAGACGATATTACAATACTCATAATTATTTTAAGATAAACAATATATGGACAAATCAATTTGTAAAAGGTATTCACATACCAAATAAATATTATTATAGCTATGGATTTATAAATAAAAAGAGTTATAACGAAGGTCAATTAAGTCATTTAAACTCATCCGGTAAACAATAGTCTTTAGCTCTATATTCAACTTGAAATTTAAAGGCTATAGCATCTGCACCTAATCCCAATAATATTCCAATATATTCTAATATTTTAAATGTTACTGATGACTTTGCGGTTGAAAAAATACCGGAAAAAATGGCTTGAAGAGCCATTACAACACCAAAAAACATTATTATTCCATAAAGAGTTACTCTTCCATCTCTTTCAATAAAACGTGTCCAATTCCCGATCGGGTCAGGTTGTAATGGCGCTTTAAAATCTTTTTCATCTTCCTTTATTTCCTGAGTCTTAATAAAACTATAAATAATAGAACTCATTCCTAAAAGTGCCATTGGTAATATTGCTGCTAATTTTATGACGGGTTTTAAACTTCCCATTAAACTATAAAAGGTCCACATATCAAAAAGAAATGCAAATGTTCCTGTAAGTAAACTAAAATGATGACACTTTAAGTATCCAAATAAACACTTATACTTAAATACGTATCTGGATGGATCATGAAAGTATGCTATCCAATTACATATCATATAGGTAATTGCTGGAATCCATAACATAATAGGATTTAACATCCAACATAGATTTTGACCGGCTAAACAAGGTAAAAATAATGCTATAGCTAAACCATAAATTATTCCAGTTTTTTTGATAAATTCACTTCCGAAATTAGTTGGTACATCTTCTTCTTTATTAACTTCCCATAAACATTTGGTATTATCCAATGACATTATATAATAAATAAATTATTTAATTACCATTCAACCTCTAAATCCTCAATTTCTGAATAATTACAATATCCTTCACCGTATTTAGTTTCAAGTTCAAGACACCACTTTATTATTTCTTTTTTTATTTGACGTTGCATTTTATGATCTTTATATTTCAATCCTACAAATACAAACTTTTTTTTATAATTCTTAAAATCTGCTTCAATCATTTCATAATATTTTTTAATATAATTCAAAGTAGACTTTTGAACATAACTAAAGAATATGTAAATTGTTGGATTTCTTATTATAATAAATTGATGCGACAGATTTTCAACATCTTCATCTACATCCCAGTAAAATCCACGATCTGTTCTATATAATCCCCATTTATCTCTACGATTTCTCCCTCCAAGAACCATTTTAAATCCATCACTTAATTCTTTTATCTCCGGAAGAACATCAGTAGTATCTCCAAGTAAGATATTGAAACCATTAGGTTTCTTTGATTTAGAATTCACAATTTTATCATCATTCATTATTTTACCTTATATTACTTTGTTATTATAATTTATTTTTATAATAAAAAATATTAATAATAACAAAGTATTAATAATAATAAAGTAATAACAAAGTAATAAAAAATAAAAAATTAAATATGATTAAAAAATTATAAAAATTAATAAAAAAAATATATAAAAATTAATAAAAAATAAAAAAAAAATATAAAAATTAATTTAGTTTAGATCCAAACAAATGTTTGGATGTATCATAAGCAAAAATAACGCCGCTATGAAGTATTCCTGCTCTCATCAATGCCCAAGTATATCCTTTGTAAAATCCCATTAAACCATGGGTTCTATAAATATTATTGATAGCTGATTTTACACCTATGTTTTCATTTTGCATAATAGTTTTGACTGGATCACTTGGATACATGATGGCCCATGCCGTAACTCCTGCAGCTGTACCAACGCCAATCGATTTTAAAGGGTTGTATCCTGGATAAAAGTTATTTAATTTTTCATAAACTGTAATATAAATACCGTATCCGGGGACTTCTCTGAATAATGTTGTAGACCATCCCCTATAAAGGGATAAGATTCCATCTTTTTTAATAATATTTAAGAATGCATTACTTGTTGAACATCTGCTAGTTTGAGCTCTAACTTTGACACGTTCTGGAGGTGTTACGATAATTGTGGTTGCGATACCGGAGAGTAATCCTCTTTGAAAAGAGTTCATGTTGGTGTTTTCTTTTAAAGCTTCATTTACATAAAATAAAGCGGATTTTTCCATGGCAACACTAATTAAGGGACTAGCTATACCACGATACAAATCTTTGAAAAAACTACTGCTCCTAAAATCACCTAGAAGACTATAATTTGGAATAGCTTGAATACGTGTTTTAATAGTATCAGGACCATAGCAACAAACAGTACCAAATGCACCACCAATTCCACCAAAAACTAATTCATTGAAAGGATTTTTCTTAGATTGAGACATTACTATCTATTAATATTCTAATTAAAATTAGAATATTAATTCAAATTTTCACATTCATTACTTTTTGAAAAATAAGATTATTATTGACTGTATAATTTAGCGCTAGCATCAGGTTTGATGTCAAGTTTACTTCGATCAGTCTTTGTAAGTTCTTTTATATATTCACGAGTTTCTTCAACTGAATCAAAGTGTTTTATTGTTTTCCAGTTAAACATATAAAGGAATGGACTCCAACTAACTACTCTGAAAGAGCCATCTGAATTCAATCTAACCTTGATTGGCATAATACTTTTCACTATATAATGATAATTCGATTTTATCTTTATGCCAGAAAGGTTATTTTTAAATATATTTAATAATTTAAAAATTCTAAGCATTATTTATATAAAATTGAATGAATTTATGGATATTTTATATTTAAAAAACTATAAAAATGTCAAGTATTTTGATGAAAAGGGTAACACGAGATTTGAGGGATTTTTTTAAAAATCCGCCTCCAGGCATCAGTGTTGAACCAGATCCTGACAATATTTTTGAATGGCATTTCACTATCATTGCTCCTGAAGGTTCGCCTGTCGAGAAACATGCTTTTCATGGATGCTTGGAATTTGGGGAGAATTATCCTATGGAACCACCATATATTGGTTTTTTAAGCACAGTTATTCCAAATGAAGAATCAAGTTTTAGAAAGGATGATAAAGGGAGATATATAATATGTATGTCAATTTCAAATAATATTTTTTATAGTGACTACCATGATTCTAGATATAAAAAAGGTAAAGATGGATGGTCATCTGGTAATACACCAGCTGGAATTTTAGTAGTTCTTCAAACTGATTTATTTGGAAAAACTCCATCAAGATTATCTACCAAATCATCAGTTATTAAAGAAATAATTTTAAGATCTAAAAAATATAAATGTTATAAATGTCAACATGACGGAAGCGATATGAAACTTTATGGACCAAAAATAATAAATCCTTTAATATTCCCTGAAAAAACAATTCCCGAAAACCAAGCAGAAGCAGAAGCAAATGAAGAAGAAGCAAATGAAGAGGAAGATGAAGAATCAGAAGATGAAGACTACATAGAAGATGAAGACTCAGAAGATGAGAAAGAATCAGAAGATATTGATTTTGATTTAGATGATAAAATTAAAGAGAAAAAGGATAATAAATTTATAATTGATGCATTGAAGTCAGTCAATAATGAAGATAAATTTGATTTGGGTAATCCGATATGTTATACCTGCCAAAATTGTTTGGTTGATAATGATGAGAAAACGTATGGAATTCCAATAAATTTTAAGTTGAAAAATCTTAATAATTTATCAATTACTCTTTATCCCGGTCAATTTACTGATTATAATTGTGTTAAAAAATTTAGACAGTTATTTAATGATAATGATAATAAATTAGAATATTTGACTGCTGAAAAAAACATCTGTAATGTATTTCTTCCATTGTATTTTAACAAAGAACATTGGGATAAAATTAATCAGGAGATTTTTACAAATATTTCTAATTTATTGAGTGAAATGTTAAAAACAACAATCCCTCTTTCATTAAAAAGATGTTTATATCAACACATTAAAGAATTTCAGATAAAATTAGATTATGAAAAAAATAAAAATGAAGTTATTTTATTGGGAATTTGGTTTACAAATGGAGTATTATTAATATATGATAATAAAATAAATGATAATTTTATTATTAATTTTTATTATTTATTGCATACAACGATAAATATAATTAATAATAACAATCAAATAATGGAAATGATGATTGATATTAAAAATAAATTTATACAATGTCATACAATGAAATTGTTGATGCCAGATAAAACTTTCATAGATTATGGTTCTATTCTTTTTTGTTTATGGAAACTTATGAATGCAAAAGAGAAATATAAATTTATGATTGGTTTTTTTCGTGAAATAATTAGACATAATTCTGATTGTTACAAATCAAAAAAACCTGAAGTATTAGATTTTTCAGGAAGTACTAAAAACAAGAGTAAACTAGTTTTTGAATCGGTTGGTGTAATGCACAAATTTGTTAGAATTGTAAAAATTTGTTACTATCTATGGGATGAAATTAAGTTTGATTTTAATTCACATCTTTCTGAAAAACAATTCCAACAATTTAGCAATATAATTAAAGAAAATGATTTATCTATGAAACCAAGTGAATTTTGGCAATTTCTTATAGACAAATCGGGTATTGACGCTAACAAAGAAAAGATTAAAGTACCAAATATAGATCAATATGATTACTTTATTAATAAAGCACTCAGGGCAAAAATAATAGATCCCTCTGAATATTTTGGAAAAAATAGAAAAAATCTAAAAAGAATACAAAAAAGGAATAAGAAAAAAATAAAAATAAAACAAAAAGTAGAAAAATCTATTTAGGTTTTCTAATTAGATTTTTCAGTTTTTATATAATTTTTTTTGTAATTAATTACAACTTTGATTTTTATACAAAGATAAACATATTTAATTATATAATAAGTATTTATTACCACAATAATGAGTGATGTTCCTATGTTTACCCCCTTAAGAGACTATAATCAAAATAAAGAAAAATACCAAACAGCAATAAATACTGTACTTGAACATGGTAGGTTTATCAATGGACCAGAAATTGGAGAGCTTGAAGAAAAATTAGCAAACTATATTAAAGTAAAACACTGTATTGCAGTTTCAAGCGGAACCGATGCTCTTCTTGTAGCATTGATGGCATTAAATGTCAAACCGGGTGACAGTGTTATTACAGTTGCGCATACTTGGATTAGTACGGCCGAAGTCATATCAGTTCTTGGCGCTAAACCTATTTTTGTAGATATTAATCCTGATAATTTTTGTTTAAACATGGACCTTGTGCAAGAATTGATGATTAAAAAAAGAGAAAAAGGTGAGAAGCTTCCAGTTGGTATAATTTATGTTAGTTTGTATGGTCAATCAGAAGATCCAGAAAAAATTTGTAAGATTGCGAGAGATAATAATTTGTGGGTGATTGAAGATGGTGCACAAAGCTTCGGCTCTGTTCATACAAATACAAAAACAGGAAAGAAAACACCAAGCTGTTCATGGGGTGATGTAGGATGTACAAGCTTCTTTCCAAGTAAACCATTGGGTGGGTATGGTGATTCAGGTGCTTGTTTTACAAATAATGATGAAATGGCCAGTAAATTACGTGCAATTAAAAATCATGGTGGAGCACGTAGATTCTGTCATACATATGTTGGATTGAATGCAAGAATGGATACAATTCAAGCGGCCGTATTGCTTGTTAAGTTTGGTACATTTGTCGAAGGTGGTGGATTAAATGCTAGAAGAAAAATAGCAAACATTTATGATGAACAGCTTAACGAAATCAAAGGATTGACTTTACCACATAAAGTTGAAGGAGTTGAACATGCTTGGGCGCAATATAGCATGTTGGTAAGTGATGAATTGATGCAACAGAAAGGATATACAAATAGGGATGCAATAGTAGAAAAATTGAAGGAATCTGGAATACAAGTTTCAGTGTTCTATCCAAAGGGTCTGCATTTACAAGAAGCGTTTAAAGATAATATGGAAATTTATAAGGATTTGGGAACAACAGAATATGTATGTGATCATGTATTAAATTTACCTTTATTTCCTGAACTAACTGATCAAGAATTAAATAAAATAGTCAATACAATAAAAAGTATTTTTCAGTAAAATTTGTTGTGAATTTATAAAATAATTGTATTAATAATTATTTTATATGAATATTAATTATAATATTAATTAAAATATTAATTATAAGTTAAATTTACTCCCAGTCCTGGTCAGAAAAATTATTAGATTGTCTTTGTTTTTGTTGTGCTCTTTTGAGTAAATCTGTATTAAAATTTTGTTTAATATTTTGTTGACCAATGTCTGTCACACATCTATTATTTTTTATTACGCATCCTCGGGATTTAGGACAATCACTAACATCATATGCTCCACAATTTTTATTTGTTGCCTTCTGTAAATTTTTACCTTTTTGTATTTGGGAAAGTAGTGATCCTTTTTTAGAACCTGGAAATGCAGAAGTAACTGGTTTTTTAGGTGTAGGAGGAAGTGGTCTATTTGATTTAGGTGTAGGAGGAAGTGGTCTCTTTGATTTAGGTGTAGGAGGGAGTGGTCTCTGAGGTCTCTTAGAGGGAAGTACTCCGTATGCATTTTTTTGTTTAGCTTGATAAGTTTTTACACCTGGAAATGTTCTAGCCTCAGCTTTCTCAACTTTAGCTGTCTTGACACCTGGTAATGTTGGTGCAATTGCTGTGGTTACAGCAATAGGAACCTTTCCTTGATTTTGTTTTATTAATTTAGCTTGTTGTGCTTTTGGTAAGTCTTCAATTTTTATTTTTTGAGCTACTGGACCTTTTGTAATTGAAATTTGTTGTCCTTTTAAAAGCTTTGCTTGTTGAGCTTTAGGCAATTCTTCAACTTTAATTTTTTGAGCTTGTTGTGCTTTTATGATTTTTGCCTGCTGTCCTTTTAAAAGCTTTGCTTGTTTAGCTTTTGGCAAGTCTTCAATTTTAATTTTTTGAGGTACTGGACCTTTCTTAATTGAAATTTGTTGTCCTTTTAAAAGCATTACTTGTTGAGCTTTAGGTAATTCATCAACTTTTATTGTTTGAGCTATCTGAGCTTTAGTAATATTTACGTTATTTTGATTGAGTGTATTAGCCCCCGATCTATTCACGTTTTTTTTTTGTCCTCTTGGGATTGCCTTAGGGCGACTATTTGAGCGTGAACGTGATTTAGCTAAACGTCTATAATCACTTCCTCTATTAAACCAATTAAAGGCAATAGCTGTCTTAAGCGAGCTTTGTCTAGGTCTTCTGCTTCTGCTTCGTGATCTTCTACCAGATCTTGATCTTGATCTAGACTTCTTTGGCTTACATTTTCTTGTGTATGTAATTCTTTTTCCATTTCTTACGTATGAAACTCTGCAGTTTTTGCCAGACTTTTCACGGGACTTACTGCGCTTACGGCTACGAGTCCGCTTACGACCACGTGACTTGCTACGGCT
>TARA_R100001163_G_C5068428_1_pt1 | contig 15452 bp, 11 predicted proteins | sample TARA_R100001163 | Tara Oceans TARA_R100001163 (sample SAMEA2621285) | marine metagenome | biome: marine biome (ENVO:00000447); feature: deep chlorophyll maximum layer (ENVO:xxxxxxxx); material: "saline water (ENVO:00002010), including plankton (ENVO:xxxxxxxx)" | depth 120 m
CGATGCTATACTTACCGCCCTACACCCCGAAAGGACTGATGGTATTTACGTTATACATTACAGTAAAATATGTGCCGTCTCTTCTTTTGATACTGAGTTTGGTTCTTATGTCAACGGCGACCTGTACGATACAGATATGCACGACGATTATATTTAGGTGATAACATGGAAACAATATTAACAGGTGCAGAAGCAAGAGCAAAGTTGCTTGTAGGAGTAAACAAGGTAGCAAACTCTATCAAGGGTACTTTGGGTGCTAATGCAAGAACAGTAATTATACAGAACCCTATGGGGTCTCCGGTCATTCTCAATGACGGCGTTACCATAGCGAGAGCAGTAACAGACAATGACCCGTATGTTCAGATGGGTATAGATTTGTTAAAGGAAGTCGCTAGTGAAGCACAAGAAAAGTCCGGCGACGGAACAACAAGTGCGACATTGATAGCACAAACATTGTGTAACGGTTCGCTATCTTTGATGGAGAAAGGTACTTCTCCCTTAAAAATACGTGATGAGTTTAAACAATATTTAGAGCATACCATTGAGTATCTTAGAGATGAGGTTATAACAGATTTCGATTTGGTGGATGTGGCTACTATCGCCGCTAACAACGATGCAGAGTTAGGTGTTATGATTGCTGATGTAGTTACAGAAGTAGGCTCAACGGGTGCTATAACCATAGAAACATCACCGACGACAGAAACATATATTAAAGATTCATCCGGTGTGGAAATAAACGCGGGGTATGCTCATAATCTTATGGCTAACTCACCGAGAAGTAAATGCGTTTTAGAAAATCCTTACGTAGTCTGTACTACTGAAAAGATTGAAACCTTCAATGCTTTAGTCCCTTCGTTGGAAATAGCAGTAAAGGATGGTAGACCTATCATATTCTTTTGTGCGGATTACAACCCACAAATGGTACAGAACCTTTTAGTAAATATCATACAGGGTAAGGTAAGTGCTTGTATGGTAAAACCTAGTGGTATGCACGAACAGAAGCAAGCGTGGCTTGAAGATATTTCGGCGTTGACAGGTGCTAAGTTATTTTCTACTACCTTAAAAGAAAGTATCAATAATATATCGTCTAACATGATGGGTGATGCAGACCGTATAGAGGCTTCTGCTAGAACAACTGTCATAAGTAGAAAGGAAGTGGCTGATACCACACACCTAGATACCTTACATCAAAATATAGAAGGCTCTGAACATGAATGGTTAGCAGAGCAATTGAATAACCGTCTATCAAGACTTACTACGGGCATCTCAACAATTTATGTTGGGGGTGCTACCGAAGTAGAGCAGGTAGAAAGAAAGGAAAGGGTAGACGATGCGGTTAACGCTTGTCGTCATGCTCTTGACTCCGGTGTAGTCATCGGCGGTGGCGCAACATTATATCATGCTTCGCAAGCGTTAAGTGAAGCAGGGTATGGCGGTGATGTGTTTGAGTTGTTTGAGAGTGGTTTGTTAACACCTATCAAGAATATTATAACCAATAGTGGCTCGACACGATGGGAAGGTTCTAAGTATTCTCTCGATAAGGGATATTATATGTGCGGTAAGACCGCAGAAATGAGAAAGGCTAAAGATGATGGGGTCTATGACCCTGTTAACGTAGTTATCAATAGTTTAGAGAGTGCCGTGTCTGTCGCCGCATTGGTTTTAATGACCGATGCCGCGATTATAGCACCGAAGGAGTGAAAGGTTTATAACCGTAATCAATAGAGGAATATATATGAGTTGGGGAGAGAAAGCACCGAACAAGACAGAGACTAAAACAAAGACCGTAGAGCCTAAGACTAGGTTCGATGAGGCGTATTACAGAGATTTGTTTGAGAACAACACAATGAATACTGTAACACATAGAGCCGCGTTTATAGGGCATGAGAATACTGCTAAAACCGGATTGGCTCTATCGTGCTTAGACGCAGAAATCAAAGAGGGTAAGAAGGTATACATTTTTGATGTAGACAACTCCGCTAAATCGACAGTAGATTATATTTATCCTAATCAAGATAATATAATTGTTCTACCGTTGCACGATGAGACAGATGACTCTATCTTTGACGACGAGAATAACGTAGACTACAAGGCATTGTTAGATAAAACGTCATACTACGTGAACATTCTTGCTAACATAGTAAAGGAAGCACCGGACAGTATAGGTGGTATCGTCTTTGACGGCGGTTCTACCTTCCTAAAGTGGTGCGAACACGCTATGCGAGCGTCATTGTTAGATAGAGGTATTATTGAGACAGAGGACGGTACATTCAATCAGAAGGAATGGAGAGAGCGTAACCGCCTTTACAGAAATATTCTTACGAGACTACATAGTTTAAACGTGGCTAAGGTGTACTTTACCTTCCACCTAAAGGCAGTCTCACAATACATGGACGACGGTACAGGTAAAAAGGTACTAATGACTGTCGGGTTTAGACCGGAATGGGAAAAGGGTACTATGAGGAAGTTTTCTCAGCAAGTATTCCTAAGTAGATTTATGAAGAAGGCAGACCCCGCCGCAGGTGTAGAAGGAGACAGAACACTAGCAGATAATGAGTGGGTTGTTCGTGCTACTGTTGAAGAAATGAAAGGTAGCAACATAGAAAAGGTTGGTACTACGCATGACATCCTAAGAGTTAAGGGTGGTAAAGTAGAATGGTACGGACTTCCGTTTATGATGGAGTGATTGTATGAACCCCTCTATAACAGTTGATTGTAATTCTTTGGTATGGTTGTTAAGACTAGCACAGAGAAAACAAACAATTGACGGTAAAAGTATTTCGCAGATACATTCGGCTTCTTTGATACCGGAAAACCATAGATTGTATTGTCGCTCTTTGGTAAAGGATGGCGTTACATCTTTGATAAACTTATCAATACCATGTAGTACACAAAACTCTAATGGGTTGGGTATCGCTATCACAGACATAGACAATATGTTGGGCGTACTAAAGTATCATGGCGGTGTTTTAAACATAGTCAACAAGGGTGATAAAATTACTATCAAGAGTGGTAGTAAGCAAACTACAATTGCAGGTAACACGGATGCTAGGTCTTTTCCTCACACACCGGAAACTATCGGTCAATGGTACACTAAGTCTAACAATATAGTAAATAAGATAGACGCAGAAAACAAGACGTACACTAAGAATGACGGTTCTGTTATAGAGCCTCTAGTATTGATAGAAGGTCTTGATAGCACTACTATGTATGAAGCGTTTAGATGTGATTCTATGAACGGACAGAAGTTTAATCAATATAGTTTTTCTTACCAAGACGGTAAGTTGTCGATAGGTGTAGGTAAAGAACTTAAGGGTAAAACTACTACGGATATAGACGTTGACGCTTGTGAAGCAGACCCAATAAACGCCATATACAACGGTGGTTTAGAATACATATTCCAAAATCTTAATAGTGATGTAAGTATCGCTATATGGGATTTCACAGAAGTAGACATGGGCTATCCTATGTTGATTACGCTAGGTGATGGCGATTTCATATTCCAAATGAGTAACATTGGAGAGTGATATTATGGTAAATATAACATTGAAAGATATAGAATTAGGAGAAAACAGTAAGGTGATTGAGATTGATGGAGAAGAGTACAACGTAAGTGTTGCTCTTTACCCGTCCTCTAACAAAGGGCTTCATAGAGAAGAAGCATGGTTGCGTACCGAGTACGTTGACAAGGGTAAGACTATGGCTGAGATAGGTGCTATGTGCGGTGTAACTGCTATGGCTGTCAACGCATGGTTGAACAAACATAACATTGAAACTAGAGCAAGAGGCCAAAGGAAATCTTTATAATCGTAATCACAGGAGTTGATAATATGCGAGAACAGGTGATAGCATTGAGAACGGATAGTGGCGAGACAGTTTTAGATTTGGAACAGGTAGCCGCAGTAACTACGAGACATGATGAGTTTGGTGAGTATGTATGGGATATACATTTGAAGTCCGGTACTATATTTACATCTAATGATGTACCGGAAATAAACCGCTTGATGAACCTTACCTTTGGAGTGGAAGTATGGTACGAATGAGCCAAAAGTGTTTGCGTTGTGGTGCTTACGACGATAGAAGATGTGGTTGTTGGAGAGATAGGTTATGGTAGAAGAAAGACCGAGAAAGTTTCCTTTTAAGAAATGTGAAATATGTGGTGCTAATTTCTCTTGGATATTTTATGACAACGTAGAAGGCGAAGGCGATATTTATGAGTGTGAAAACTGTAATCACATGATAATAGATAGGGTAGTCGCATGATAGTCGAGAGAGGCAGAGGCAGAGATATTATCATCAGAGGCCGTAACAAGAATAAAGAAAGATACGAAAAAACTATTAGTGGTTATTGGCCTTATGCTTTTGTTTCAGATGAAGATGCTGAACATATAGAAGAGGCAGTAAAGAAAGAAAGTGGTTACAAGGGTTTGTACGGAGAAGATTTGACAAAGATAACTTGTGCTACTCCCTACGATGTTAAGCAACTTTCTTATTACGGTACTACTTGGGAAGCGAATATACCTTATGTTAATAGAGTATTATCAGATTACATAAACGATGGGAACGAACCCATAGAAAATTATAACCATAGAACATGGTACATGGATTGTGAGTGGTCTCCCACCACAAATAAAATGAGAGTGATGGTAGTTTACGATAGTTTTACCAAAAAAGAATACGTGTGGTTTGTAGAGGCGACGCTTGCGGGGCAGGGTCTAAAGGACGGGCAAGGGAAGCCTTACAAAGAATATGGTGAATACAAATACGAAACCCCTGCTATGGGCTTCGCTAGTGAAAGAGATATGCTTATTCATTTCCTACGACACATGAAGAAACAAGACCCCGACATTATAGCGGGTTGGTATGTTGTCGGTGCTGATATAAAACAAATTATGGAGAGGTGTAGGCATAACGGCCTTTCCGAGTTGTCCCTTTCACCTATGAGAAGAGTGAGGTATGAGTTTAAAGATTGGTCGCAACCCATTGTAGGTAGAAACTGTATAGACTTGATGCTTGCAGTATCTAAATTATGGGAGTTGAAGAACGGTAAGTTACCTTCTTACAAACTAGATGATGTTGCGTATGAGATATTGGGTGAGCAGAAAATCCAATTGGAGAAGGGACATAATGAATCATGGTGGGATGATAAGGCTCTATACCTACATTACGCTAGACAAGACGTTAGACTGTTGCCTAAACTAGACGAAGCAGTAAACGCATTAGATTATTATACATCTCTACAACATATCGTACAATGTGATTTAAGGTCTACACCGTTTATCACTAAGATGTTTTCTCAGTTGGTTCTTACCGACCCCGACTTCGATAGACGTATTCCTACTCAACCGCAATTCGCTAAAGTTGATTACGAAGGTGCTGATATATTAGATGTCAAAGCGGGTGTATATGACAACGTAGGTATTTTAGATATTAAGGCTATGTATCATAGTAACGCGGCTAAGTATAATATTAGTTGGGATAGTTTAGACCCAAATGGTATAGACTGCGGTAACGGCACTAAGTTTTCACAGGATAACAAAGGTTTACTTGTTAGACAGATGGATAAGATGACAGACCTTCGTAATATTTACAAGATGAATATGTTTCTGACAGACGGTGCAGAGCAGAGAAAATGGGACTGTATGCAGTTTGCCGCTAAGACTTTAGTTGCGTCTATGTATGGTGTATGTGGAGACGCTAAATACGGTATGTATCATCCCGATATTGCGGCGGCCATAACTCACACATCAAGAGAGACACTAGGAGAGTTGATGGTAGAGGCTCAAAGGGTAGGGTTCAATGTCCTTTACGGACATACTGATTCTGTCTTTTGTCAAATACCGTCTCCCGAAAAGGGTTTGGAATTGTTACCTTTAATTAACGAAAGAATAGCCCCGATGGAAGCACAGTTTGAAAAGTGGTGTCCTAGACTTATCATGGTAGCCAAGAATAGATATACCGGAAAAGTAACTTGGACTGATGGTAAGTATCACGAACCTAATATTTATGTTAAAGGTATTGAAATGAAACAAAGTAGGATGCCTAAAGTTATGAAAGAAGCCATGTTAAACACCATAACAGGTATATTAGATGGCGAAACTGAGGATGCTACCACAGAGCGTATAGCAGACCTAATAACCTCTGTAATGGGGGGTAAAACGCCCGCCAAAGATTTGTGTATGAAAGGAAAGATAGAAAGAGACTTGTCTAACTACAAAGTCCTGTCCGGTTCATCAGCAGGTGCGGCTTGGGCTAATGAGTTTCTAGGTAAAGGATATAGAGCAGGGTCATTCTTCCTAGTAACTCTTGATGAGGATGGTAAATACATCGCATTTGATGACCCAAAGGAAATTGAAGGTATTAAAAATATAGGGGTAAAACTATTGGTAGATAGATTTATCATAAAGAAAATATCGCCGTATTACGAATTAGCGGGTTGGAATACACAACCTTTACAAAACGCCAAGAACGGTATAGGTAATATCAGTTGGTTATAGTAATCTTTATAACCGTAATTAGAAGAGGGATAGGTATGTCGAAGAAGAAGGTATCGCAAGAAGAGTTAGCACAGGTGATTAGTAATTTCTCAACAGAGGTTGGTAATGTATTACAAATACTAGGCTCAGATGTTATGAAAATACAAAAAATATTGTATAACCACTTGGATGAAGAAGGTAAAATAGAAAGAATTATATGTAAATCGTGTGGACAGGAATTGTTAAGGCCGGATATTAAAGGGGTAGAAAAGAGTGATATTTGCCCTTCGTGCGGAAATAACATTTTTGAAGGCGAACAAACCACGTTTGAGAATTGGGATAACGGAACGACAACAGAAGAAGAGTGATTGCTATGTCTCTCGTCTCTTCTTCATATAACCCATTAGATTTATCTAATGAGAATTATGGGGCGTTAAGAGTTAGTAAATCATCTCTTATGACCTACAAGATGTGTCCTAGACAGTTTTATTGGAGATATGTAGCGGATATACCAAGACCACCTGCTACTGAGGAAATGATAAGAGGTACTAAGATACATACTGTTATGGAAGCAGGGTTATTAGAAGGCTCTGAATCAGTCATGCGAGTAGCCGAAGAAGAAGGCGTTGCTGACGATGAGGGAGTTGACTCCCTAAATCTATTATTACATCAAATAGCCTACGATTTGGGCGGGTTCGATGTAGTAGAGGCAGAAATAAAACATGAGGTTCACGAAAACTTTAACGGACATGATTTAGTTTGGGTAGGATTGATAGATGGTGTTTTACGTAACCCACAAACAGGCGGTCTTATATTAGTAGAATTAAAGACGGGTAATATGTCTATGTCTAAATTAGGAAGGACTAGGAAGGAATTAGTTTACTATACTAGATTGTTAAGGTTGTTGGGGTACGAGGAAGAAGTAACTCATTTTTTGTATGTTACACCCGACTACGAGATACCCGAAGATGGCGACGATAGACTATTGCTTGAAGGCAACAAACGTGGTAAGACTATGTGGGTAGGTGCAGAGAAAGGCTTTGCATTGTTAGAGCCGTTTTTAGAACGGTCGTATAATGCCTTTGAGGAATCTTTATACGAGACTATCGATTCATTAACTTCCCACCAATGGCCTATGAAATGGAACGACTATTTCTGCCCTATGTGGTGCGATTTCTCACTTAATTGTGAGGCGGAATTGAACGGTATTACGGAGTGGGGCTTGTGATTGGTATGAAGTGTATTGCGTGTGGTTCTGATGACCTATGGGAAGGTTCTGAGGTTATTTGGAGAGTAAACGGACAGACGGGTAATGCACCCGAACAGATTACTATTTGGGCTTGTGAGTGCGGAAGTCAACAGACGGAGTGATTTAATGCCGTTAGAGTTTCCTAGAGAGATTGGCCTACGCCGTACTCCCTGTCATAGCCGTAATGACTTTGATAGTTATATCGAAAAAGTAAACGGTAAAGCATCTTGCTATACTTCCCTGTATTCTTTTGAGAGAAAAGAAGAAAGAAGGTCATGGAAAATGGATATTGAGTCGGTTGTTATGGATAGGGCTTGGTGGGATTTTGATATAGTAGAAGGTGGAAACCTAGAGGATGTGAAAAGGGATGTGGCTACATTGATTGCTAGACTTAATGGAGACGTTAGGACTGTCTTTACCGGCAGGGGTTTCCACGTACACCAATTCTTCGACAGTCCGGTAAAGGGTACTATGATTTCTAAGCATTTAGATAGATACCAAAGGCTAATGGCTCAAGGCTTGATTACGTTAGATGGTGTTGGTTTCCCACAGAAACTAACTCGTATACCGGACACATATAACCCAACTAGAGGTAGATGGTCTGTAAATATAGATACAGAGGCATTCATAAAAAACCCACTACAATATAACATTCCTAGTAGACCCCAAGAGGCATTATTACACTTAGACCCATTCAGAGGCGAGATACCTAACGACAGGTTTAACATTAGAAAGTGGATTGCTGATAATCCTAAGAAAGAAGTACCTATTACCGTTACACAATTTGACGGTAAAATAGGTAACGCGGGAACAATACCTATACCACCTTGTTTGGAAAAGGCTATGAACCACGAAAACCCTAAACACACTCATAGAATAGCGTTAGTGCAACATTTAGCAGAAAATCTAAGGTGGTTTGCACACCCCTCTACTTTGACAGAAGAACAAAGAAGAGACTCAATAGATACAATAGTTAATTTTATCTCTAAACTAAATTGGAGAGATTTTAACGAACATACATCAAGATTCCACGTTGGTAGTGTAATAGACTACGAACACGTACCGACAAAGTGCTGTGTAGATGCAGGGCCATGTTGGGCGCATGATGGAGTAAAGAGGTAATAAAAATGATGACAATGGAAGTTATAACAATAGCACAAGCAACAGTATGTAATATGTGTGGTAGCGAATGGACTACGCAAACCAAATTAGAAAGGTATTGCAGTAAATGTAAAACACACTTGATAGAAATAGGCGGCGAGGTATACCGTCAGCAAGGTTGGTAAGAAACTCCTTAAATAAGTATCAATCTGTGTTACTACTATGCTCTTAGTAGACGATAGAGAAAACCCTAAAGTCGTTAATAAGTTATTAATGAGGATGGGTAAAGATAACGTAAAAGTATGTAGACTGCAAGCGGCGGACTATATCTTAGGTACTTGTGGTATAGAAGCAAAAGAGATAAATGACCTGTATAGGTCTATCATGGGGTTTGGGCGTACACGTACTATTGTGGCTCAACTAAGGGACTTACAGGAAGAGTTTGATAACCCTATGTTAGTAGTGTATGGTACGCAACTAAAGCCGTACATCCCCGGCGGTAGACCTAACGCTAAACAAGTGGCTATGGAAATGGCTCGTATGAAAAAAGTTATACAACAATTCAAAACTACATTCTATCAAAGATTTCCAAAAATCAAATACATGGAAGTTACTACGATGGACGATTTTACAGAGTATCTTGTTGTTAATCACACACAAAAAGATATGTCATTGTCTACGCATTCACCACATCTACAAAACGCAGTAAAAACTGCCGACCTAGACCCACGTATAGCAATCCTAACGACAGTAAAGGGTATCACACCCGAAATGGCCGAAGGTTTGTTAAAGGAGTTTGGTAGTATACCAAAAATACTTAGGACTAGAACTACACAAAAAGATATTATGAAGGTAAAAGGAATTGGTAGAAAAAGAGCAAAAGCAATCCTAAGTTTACGAGATAAATATTAGCCTGTGCTTGCAGAAAAATTGTTGCTAGAAGATTTAGTATGTGCTGATGCTCTTTGCATCTTCACACTAATGTTTTTTAGTACAACACTACTAGCGTCAGAATCGTCGTCGCTTGTAGCAGGTTTTCTAGTTATAGTTACCTTAATTTTTCTACCTGCTTTATTCAATCCACTCAACGGAACTTCGGGTAAAATACTTAATGTTTCATTATTTTTACCTGCACCTATTCTTGCAGTATGTGTAACGCTTGCGTTGTTATCTTGATTAGTAACAGTAACGTATAAAAGAGCAGTCTTGTTACCCGCAATACTCGTTGGTGCGTGGGTAGCCTTTGCCTCTATACTGATTCTGTTGCTCAAAACATCTTCCGGTACTACAAAGGTTGTTTCTAAAGAAACTTCTTGAGATGCTACTTTGTAGTCTCCACCCTGCAAACCTTTACCTGCAAAAATATAACCGTCTGCCGTCTTAACTGCCGTTCCGCTTATAGGTGTAATATCTACATCCATACCCTCTATACCACGCATAGATGAAGGAGTTACACTAGGTTTTTGTTGTCCTAAAACAGAAAACTGTGCATCACCGGAAAGATTGTCGTTGTTAAGATTCATTCTACCTTTTATATTTCCGTAAGTATTCTTACTCATCTTACCTACTGTAATCCCGCCACCGAATGATGTACCGTCTCCTGTATCTTCATAACCATCATACTCTGTCTCACTACTAGGGTCATGGTCTGCGTTAGGATATTGTGATGGCGGTACTAATCCTATACCCCAACCCGCGTCCCAATGTGGTGTGGTGCTACTACTACCACCATTATTACCGGACTGTAAACCATCGTTGTCCCCACTTAGAAGGAAACTTAGTAACCTATCAGAAGATAAAGACTCATCTCTTTCTAAAGTTAGTTTTAGCGTATCTATACCTTTAGCAGAAGCACCCCATTGTACCGACTGTATAACCATAGTTTCATTGTTCATTTCAAGACCTAAATCAGTAACGCCTACATAACTTGCAGGTACATAGGAAAGGTCTCTACATATTTGTATTCTTGGTGCGTACCACTCCTTTCTTTGATTACGGAAACCACCGCCCATTTCTGTGTATGGTCTCATACCTAGAGGGAAAATACTATTTGCATTAACACTACCGCTACCGTTGTCTACGCTGCTATCTAATATGTAATTGGCTGAACCGTGTGCAGTTTGTGATGGGTTTCCACACCTATGACGTAGCAACGCTCGGCAGTATTCTGCGTTGAATGAAAAAATTATTTTGCCCTGTGAGGAATAGTAAGATGCGGGTATATCTATTTGATAGTACCCACTATGTTTAACGTCTTTAGACGATGTATTGTTACTAAGTTGAGAACTCTGTAAGGCGTGTGTCAAATTAGTATCAAATCTGTAATCTGCAATATGAACAGTAAACTCTGCTTCATCTATATTTGTACCCGTTTGATTTTTTAAATCTACCCATATTCTTAAAGGATGTCCTGTGGTGCTTCCAACAAACGGAGTATCATTAGGTATATGAACTATTTGTACCGCGTTAGATATAGAGTTACTACCATACCAATAATAATTGTTATTCCATGTAATGTCTCCCGACCCTGTTTCTTGACTTATACCGTATCTATCTTCTATTGGGTCTACGTCTGTACTCATGTTGCCGTGTAAAGCGTTTACCATTCCGGGGAATAAAACACCACCTGTACCCAAGTAAGTCCAATTAGTTACGTTTGCTTCTGTGTCGTCCGTACCTTGTAGTGCTATGTATGGGTCTGAGATATATCCATATCTACCCGTATGTATCATTTTATCTTCTACATTAGTATCTAACATAGGGCTTACTTCCATTCTAAGAGAATTGTTATTGTATGTGTTGAATTGTTTTCTTGCTACTATCAATGCTTCTTTACTATTTAGTATTTTTGGGTGTTCCGCAATCTTCCATCGTGTAGTGTCTGTTAGATTTGTTGCCGGATAATCGACAAAGGATTGGTTGTCGTTATAATAAACTCTTACGTTAGTTATTTGGCCGGAAACTTGTGCATCTAGTCTTGATATTAACATATTATTACGGTTAAAAGAAATACCGGAATTGTATTTAGGTCTAATTTCTATTCTATTGTCTCTACCTATAAGATAAGAAAAGGTAGTTGGTAGTGAGTTAGTAGTACCGTGTCCTGTTTTCTTAGTTAAATCTTTTAGTATACTACCTAAAGTTTTACCTCTACTGTCTAATACACTACCGTATGAATCGTTGCTACTTGTGTCATTGTAAGTAGTCATCATAGATGTAATAGGTACATTGTTTATATCAAAAACACAACTTACTTTAGCAGAAGGTAGCCAAGAGTCCATGATAGAAGCATTCCAAAGAAATCTCAGTTTATCGTGATTCCAAAAAGTACCGCTATTAGTCGATTCGTAAAAACCATTCATGTGCATCATTAATCTTAACATATAAGAAGATTGCACCGTAGCATGAACCTCAAAGTGTTCCGGTGTAGTTTCCTTTGTAGTGTCGGTAGTATAACTAACAGGGAAACCATAATAAAACCATTCTTCGGGTGTTATGTTCATTTGGTCATTTATTGCTTGTTCTTTTTCGTTTATAGTCATGTTAGGAAAAAGTGTAATAGCACCACTATTTATTACCTTAACTTTACCTAGTTGTATAGGTATTTCGTAAGTATCGCCTATACTCCAATTAACATCATTACCACTAACTAAATTACCGCTAGCATCATAAGTAGTTTTAACAGTAGATTTACTTACAATTAATGTGTTTTCTTGGTTAGCACCATGTATGTTACCCTCATTTGCTTCGTCTCCTACTCTAAGTATAGTATGTCTAGTTGTAGTACCACCACCATTAGGAGTTCTAATTAAAGTCATTCCCGCCCTTATACCACTACTGTAATGAGATTCGGCGGGAGATGAACCGCTACTGTTTACTAATTTTATTGCTCTAGTTCCTTCCCAAAAACCTGTAAGAGTAATACCGGATGATGTATTGCTAGGTACAAGAGCAACAGCAGTAGCGCCGCTACCACTACTATATTTAGTTTCTAATTTATTTTTCCAAGTAAAGTAAAACATAGTATTATCTTCTTCGTTACCATTTCTATTCATAACTGTATTTAATATACCATAACCGGAATCATCAAACTTTCTAGCATCTTCAACAGTAATACCCACATCACCAAAAATAAATCCATCCGGTGATAGTTGAGCATCAGAAATTAATTTATCTTGGTTTGGATGCTCTAATAAATCGTTATCTGTATTTTGATAAGTAGCAGTAGCCTGTTCCCAATAATTGTCTATTAGTTTAGGGAAACCATGCCTTGTTGCTACATAATCTCCTAAATCAGTAGAGCCACCCGCAATCTGCCCTGTCTTACCACCGTTAGCATGAGTATTAAGGTTAAAGAAAGGTGCAGAATCTATAACTAAAAATGACCCCGCCTTATCTTCCCAATTTTGATATGTAGATAAATCTTTATGAGAGCCTGTTATTGGTGCGTAAAATACACCACCCGTATTACCACCATCTGCCGTACCACCTGTCGTCCAACCCTGTGCAATATCAAAGGTGTTTGTTGCTACATTTTCTATTTGGTATAACCCGTCATGTGCTAGACTGTTGTATATGTAAACATAATCATTGTTAGACAAACCATGACTGTTATCTGTTACTCTTAATGTATTAGTGCTATTTAGGGCTATGGTACAGGATTCTGAGTTAGCGTAGTCTGCGGGCTTAGAAAAAGCACCGCCCGTACAAGGGTCGCTAGTAGAATCGAGATTCCACACGCTCAAGTCATCTCCAACCTTTAACGAAGCAAACTTATCTATGTTCCCTTCTTGGTCTACTTGGTCTACATAGAACAAGTCAAAATCATAATTATCATGTAGTGGGTATTGTAAACCAAAGTTTTTCTTTCTTGTAGACGCATCTGCATTGGCGTTACCGTTGTTTCTCATATCCGACCAAAGAAGCCATATATGTTTGTAGTTATCAGATATAGTCTGTACTTTAACCTTAAAATTATTACTAGAAACTGAATAAGAATTGTTTATGTATTTACACCCTACCATGTAATAATTACTACTAACCTGTACCTTTCCTTGATAAATAAACTTTTCTTGATAGACTTCTGCACCCACCGAAGGAACACTCCATATTTCCGCTACGCCATGTGTAGGTATGGAATTGTAAGTTGCTTGTGGTATTTGTATAACCTTAGTAGAAGAAGTTATTGTCTGATTGCTAAGGTCTTGTGATGTATTTGCCGCCGCTTCTTGTACTACACCAAAATGATATTGAAACCAAAGGCTTTTAGGTAAATCTCTCATCCAACGAGCATGAACACTTCTATTCTTGGTTTTTGTTGCATTTATAGCAGTAGTGTAATGACCATTTGTTTGTCCGGTATCTTTTGACCACTCATACCTTGCTGTGCCGTCTAAAAGACCATCTACTGCCTGTGAGTTACCGAATTGTGAAACAGAAGGGGTTTCTGTTTCCACACTATACAAAACAGGGGTAGTCCCACTTGTGTCAAAGTAATTTCTAAACTTCTTAACACTTACTACCTTGTGTCTTAATTCGTGATGAAAGTATGTTACAGAAGGTACGGCGTGAGCCATGTTTCTTCTGTTCATGTAAAAATAATCGCCTATTTTTAGATTAGGGTTTGCATCAAAAAAGAAATGAAAAATATATGGCCCTGTTGTTGTAGTCGCAGTAGTAAAAACATTATTCGTAAACTGCGTCCAAGAAATTAACGGTATAGGATTATCTACTGTGTTTCCGTCGTCATCCAAATATGATTCTGCCGCACTATTATGTGGTTGTTGCCCTGCATATACTATTTTTGCAGTTTCGGGAACGTATGCTAAATAGGTAGCCGCCCCCGTACTTGTACCATTACCTGTAAATGTTAATTCATTATTACTTTCACTTTCAATTTGTAAACTAGCATCATTATGATTAGATGTGTTAGTTATACTTATTGTATCTCCCGCACCCAAAGTATGACTTCCTTCTGCTAAGATTGCGATAGTTTTGTGGTCTGTTGCGTGTCTTTTTTCTACAAATCCTAAGATAGCAAGACCCTCATAAGAATCTTCTATATCGTTTGGGCCATTTGTAGAATCTTCGTTGTTATACATTTGTATTGGATGACCCGAACCTAACTGTGTTCTTTGTGTAGATGACTCTAAGTAACTGTTAGTGCTTTCAAACCCAACATCGTTACTAAGTAATTTTAATTTACCTGTTCCTAAATACATAGCGTCTCTAAAACCTTGCGAGTCATAATCCCAATAATTACTATCTTCTCCTGTCTCTGATTCACCTTCTTGCCCTACATCCCATAGAGGAACTTGATTATTCAAAGCATCTAAAGAATCTACCGCCTTTAATATAATTTCCCTAGACCTACCTTTTTGATTTATGTTAAAAGTATCTACTAATCCTCTCCAAATTGGTCTATCAATTCTTTTATCTGTATCACCAAATACCAACAAGTTCCAATCAATAGGCGTAGAAGATACAAATAATCCTCTTAAATTAAGAAGATAATCCGATGCTACATTTCCTCTAGCACCACCCGTCAAACCCGCATCATCAAATATGTTTACTACACAATTAGATAATCCGTTGTTACTTTGTTTTACCTCTAATTTACTTATCTG
>TARA_R100001163_G_scaffold14424_1_pt1 | contig 15248 bp, 28 predicted proteins | sample TARA_R100001163 | Tara Oceans TARA_R100001163 (sample SAMEA2621285) | marine metagenome | biome: marine biome (ENVO:00000447); feature: deep chlorophyll maximum layer (ENVO:xxxxxxxx); material: "saline water (ENVO:00002010), including plankton (ENVO:xxxxxxxx)" | depth 120 m
ACTTCTTGTGGTTCTGCTTGTGTGTCAGCAAATACAGCAAAATCAGGCTTTGGTGTTATCTCTCCTTTCATACACATAAAAGCAAGTGTAGATGATTGAACACCTGCTCCCAAAGAAAGATAATTATATTTAGTTTCTATCGTTTTAAAAATGCTCAACTAACACCTCCATAAGTAAACAAAATAATATTGTTCCCATTAAAATTAAAAATACTGGATACATTAAATCATATTTATACATTAATCATTTCTCCAATATTCTATTCTATTAATTACTTCTTTTATAACTTCATAATACTTTTGTCCATAATCTGAACCATCAGCTTTTGTATTCTTGTGTAGTTCAGCTAACATGGGTGTAGGTATTTTCCATTTTAGTTTACTTACTTCCATAAGATAATGATATCTTTCGGGAAACTTTTTTTTAAACCATTCTGTTGCGTGTAATACATCTTTGTGCCACCAATGTAAATGGTAGTAGCTAGATAATACTTTCATGTTAGTTGGATCTAACTCAAATGCTTTGTGTGTGCCTACGTTTAAAACATGAGAAGCATGACAGTCTGGTCCAGCACATTCTTTGCCACTATATTGACAAGTATAATTATCTCTTATCTTAACACATAACTTTGCTTTAGATAAAAGCTTTTTAGTATACCATGTTCTATTATGTTTTAACTTTGCCATATTAAAATGTCTGTTGTATAGAGGGTACAGACAAATCCCATGGAGTTAATTATGTTGGAGTATATACTATACTTATATTGTTATGAATTAGAATGGAATTTCTTCTTTTGTAGCATGAGAAATCTTTTCGACACTTCCACCTTGTTCTAAAGATTTCCATTCTTTAGATCTATGAATTATATTAGCAATACCCTCACTAATATAATCAGGTAATAAAGTATCATTAAAAGTATCTAAAGTAAAATACTCTTGATTTCTTTGTGACTCTTGAGCCTCATCTTTATATCTTGCCATGCTATCAATGATTGCTCTACCTTTATCATTAATAGTTATATTAAGTATTACATTACTACCTAATACTTTTTTTGGCTCGAAGTTAGATAATTCTTCGTCAGTAAAATCTCTACCTCTCCAACCCTTAAGATGTTTACGAAACTTACTCATCTCATTTAAACTCATATTATATATTTGAGATAAGACAATTCGTTTATCATCTTCATTAAACTCATCAAGTAATTCAAACTTCAAGATTGCCTTACGTTGATAATTAACTTTACCTTGATACTCATTCTCTTGCGTACCAATATCTATTAATCCATAGCACACTGCGGGATATAATCCAGCTTCTACTGCACTACAGTTAGTAGTAGTCATACTTAATTTCATACTATCTCCTTTTTCTATTTTATTTCTTCTATGAATTGGCAATGTGATAATTTTGTGTCTAACACTTTCATACCAGTCGTGCCGTGATTATTACTTATACAATGAAATATTCTAGAAGTCAAGTTCCCTTCTTCATCATAATTAGAATTATATCCTATGCTATGCAATAGATGTTCTGTTCCTAATGATTGTAAAGCGTACACCGATCTACTATCTCCTACAATATTTCCACTACCTCTAATGTGATTATTAGTTATCATTTCATTATCGGGTAGCTTTGTCAAGTGGTGTATACTAACTATTGCAATGTCTAATGTTTCAGCAATCTCACACATGGCTTGACTTATCTCCTCATCAAAGCCCGTATCATTGTACTTGCCACTTGGTCTTTTTAAATCTTTTGCTCCGTCAACAAACATAACTTGTATATCATACTTACGTTTATATTTCATAGCTATAGATTTTAATTCTGTTGGTGTAACTTTTTTGTCAAAGAAATGTATTGGATATTCTGATACAACTTTTAAACAGTCTTTACCTTTTTGTATTTCTTTATCTGTTGATTCAGTCCATGTCATTTTACCATTATTATAATAGTATCTACCACCAGCATCTAAAGTATTATAACAATAGTTTCCATAGTTAGCACTCATACGTTTAATAGTTATGTCATACTTATCTTCTAATGGTACAACTAATGTAGGTATATCTTGTTGTCCTAAATAGTTATACCAATGAGCAAGAAACATTGACTTACCTGATTTACTTCTACCCGTAAATACTGTAACCATTCCTTTACGAATACCTCCCGTTCTTCTATCTAAATCGGGATATGGTGTAGGTATAGTATTCAATGCACCATTTCTAGCATTATTCCAATGGTCAATAATACTATCAACAGAATTATCTTGTGTTTTAGTTTGCATCAATTTGCCAATGACCATATCTTCACAAGACTGTCCATTGTAAATCATTTCTTTAGCTTCATCTAAAACTTTATCTTGCTCCCGCAGCTTTGATTTTTCAATAATAACTTTTGCATAGTGTTGTGAATGACTAGAAATAATATTAATATCTTGTAACTGTAATAAATAATCATCTCCACCAACAGATTCTAAACAGTCTATTGACTTGAGATATGATTGTAATGTAATCGTATCCCAGGACTTGTTATTAGCATTATGCTTTAGTATTGATGACCATAATAATTTATGTTCGCCTAAATAAAAATCTTCTGATTTAACTTCTACAACATCTAATCTTGTAGGGTCAAGTAAGACAGATCCAAGTAAGGCTTTCTCTGATTCAAGTGAATGAGGTGACTCCATAACAATAACTCCTTTAATTTAACATACATTTAATTTATTAACTCCGATATTCTTTAATGACTTTATATCTTTAAACCATATATTAGCAAGCTTTAACTTCCAATTTTTTATTTTATTACCATTACTATCATGCCATGTACGTTTGTTTTGAATGTCCATTTGTTTATAATAATACTCATAGCCAGCTTTAGCTTGATGCAAACATTCATGTACCGATAAACTCTTTTCACTAGCATAATGTCTAGCATAATTTTCTACTTCATTAAGAGTAGGATTATTATTGTCATTATCATTAAGGCTTACATTTGCTTGCAATTGCTTGACATTATCTGCTCTAGCTTTACCTCCTTTACTTCCATTCTCTCGCAGCTTTTTACATTTATCGGCATACTTAATTGCATCTCTATCTATTTGTTGAAGCACAGTAGTTAATAATATTTGTAACATTCTATCTTTTAATTCTACTTTGCCATGATTAGATTTAAATATAGCTTTGATTAGTATACCAGCTTCGGCATCTGTTAGTTGATCAAACAATTGTTCTTGGTCATTATATAAGATAAAACTTTTCTTCATCTGTAATCTCCTCCATTTCTATTTTCGGGTTCTTTTGCTCTCATCAATGCTTCTTGTTTAGAGTATCCCATAATCATTAATGCTCTTACAAGATTATGATACGTATAACTTTTAAATTCTATATCTCTAGTATAACGTTTCATAATAACATACAATGAACGTAATGAGTCTGTGCCTAATCTCCATTGGTCATGTCCACTAAAATCCCACCAACATATTGATGCAACTTTAATTTGTAAGTTAGGATTCTGGTCCAGGCTAGCAATTTTTTCTGCCCATGTTTCATTCTTTCTACGTTGTAATTTCCAACGCCAATTCTTAACAACTTTACTCACAACTTTCCTCCAATCTTTTATCAATATCACTATGTAATTGTCCTATACCATTCTTATCAGTATATAAATATGACGGCTCTCCCTTTTTATTTACACCTAATAAAATAAATTTACCTTTATCAATATGGCTTTTAATTAATTCAATATCCATAACTCTCCTACATATAATCAAACATAACACTAACACTAATAATATCTCCCGTTTCATAATCAGTTTGTAATCTACAAATTTTACCTTGCACTTCTGTATGATTACGAAACATATCGGTAATAATATTATCTCTAATAAACTGACAATCAATATATCTTCGTCTTTGCATTTCTAATTTTAACATATCATTATTAGCCTTTGCTTCTTCTCCATATTTTTGTATGGTTTCAAGCTTGGGTATCCAACCAATCGGACACCCTGACTCTGTTATAATATGCAAAGCCTTTTCATTATCATCATACTTTTCAACATGACGAACATGAACAACTTGATTTTGTTCTAATCCAAGATTGTTTAGATCTGAAAAGGTAATGCCACTTAAATTTATTGCTATCATTTACACCCTCCTAAATTTACAACTCTAACCATTTTGCAAGTAATTGGACATTTAGTTTTGCCTACTTCCTCCAGAAGTCCAAGTTGAATTAACTCGGTTATTCTTGGTCTTACTTGGTTCATATCATTAAAACCTAATATAGTTTTTACTTGTCTATCTGTATAAAAACGTTCAAGTCTACTATGTGTATTAGCAAAAAAATTATAAATTGCCGAAGCCCTCTTTGAGAGCCTTGGCAATTCTTCATGGTAAGCATTAATTGAATTGATATGCATTTTAAAATACCTCCCCACTAAACTCGGCATCTGTTGATGCTTGAGTTCTAACTTCTCCATGTTCTAGAATTTCAATTCTTTCTTCTAATTTATTTACTCTTTCAATTAAAAGATTACATGCTTCTGAAAGAGTAATCACTAGATTATCCATTGATATTTTTTTATAGTTAGCCATGTTACACCTCCTCCATTCCAAAGTCTTTTGGTTGTGGTAATGTTTTTATTTCTTCTAACTCTCGGGTCAATGCTTTAAGAGTTATTTCTTCTTGAAGTGTTGCTTTCCTATGAACGTTAAGCTTAAATTTAGTGTCTTCAATTTTAGCTTTTAATTGTTCCATATAATTACTATCTATTTTCATAACTTTTTTCTCCGTTAAGGGTTAATTAATTTTCATTATAATTGCAAAATATTTAACAGTTGTCAAATTTATTTATCCTCCATATTCCAAAAACCATTACATCTTAATAATACTTCAACGTCATCATAAATATTATCAAATATTTCTTGTACTCTTTCGGTATACCTTGATCCACCGTCATATTCTATTAAACATTTACTTTTATAATTTTTACCGAATTTCATTTGCAAAATTCTTTCGGTAATTTCACAAGTATATGCTATCCATTTTTCATTTGTTAATTTCATAAGTTTTTACCTCCCCTTTATTTTTTGATTCCATAAACTCTTTACCAAATAAAAAGTCCATAACTTGTTTAGCTTCATCTTCATTACAATTATCATTTGTTTCATCTTTAATAATTTTAATTATTATTTGTTCATCTAATTTCATTATTGCTCCTTAATTTAATCCATTAAATAATTTTTGACCTTGTATTACATTCGTTGTCCATTGAGTAGCCATTGCGTCGGCAACACCTCTCCAGAATTTGCTACGTTCTTTTGCTCTATCTTTACTACTAACTAAAGCATCACTAAAATAAAATGGCTTACCTTTTTTCTTACCATTTTTATAATAGCCATGTATCTTTGGTTCAACTAATTTAGTATGTTTTAATTTTGGTAGATTCTTTAACCATAAACAAGTACGTTTACTTTCGGTATCTCCAAAATAATATGGTTGAATTATTTGTGTAGGCTTTTGCCAATTGTTAGATAAATATCCAACGGGATTTTCAATACAAACATGAGTATTACTATTCCATATTTTTGTAACAAACTCCATTGCTTCAAGACGTAATCGTTTTCTTTCTCTAGCCTTGTCGCCATATCGTTCTTCATTAAACCACCTAATGCCACTATTAGTTAGATAAGTACATGGTGGAAATGCTATTACTAAATCCCAATGTTCATTAAGAATTTCAAGAACATCGCCTTGAATATGATTAGCATCACTTACCCAATACATTGGTGATTCACATGGAAGTAAATCACAACTAAAGGCATAATGCCCTTGCTTTAAAAAGGCATCTCTAACAATGCCACTATATTCACACGCACATAATACTTTCATTATTCTCCTCCATTTTCTTTTTCATAATGATAATCATGACACCCTTTTTGTTCTTCATAACTAGGTTCTTCTTCGGTAGTAATTATAAAACTATAAGTTCTTGAAACAATTTTATTATTTTGATTTATAGTCACCATAGGTTCACAAACATCAACTCTTATATCTAAAGTTTCTTCAAGCATTGTCCATAAAAATGACTCATAGGAAACATGATATATTTGATTACTATGTATTATTGGAATAACACTTGTTTCATCATGAGTTTCGGCACATCTACCTTGTAACTCAATATGGCTCGGAGTAAAATCAAATTCAATTGAATCTTTTTCACAATTAATTAATTTAATTTTATATCCATATGCTTTTAATATATAAGAACATAATTCCTTAACCCTCTTTTCAAGGGTTAAAGAATAATCAATAGAGATATGTTTTAAATCTCTCATAACAAATTTACCAACTTCATTCATTTTAATATCCTCCATTAAACATTATGATCCATTCATATTTAGTTTCGGTAACTTCAAATATGACACTTGTATTTTCCATTAACGATTGTATAACTCTAGTGAAATGATCGGTATTGATTACAAGATTTCCAATCTTTTCCGAATACTTTTTTTCAATCGTCCAACTCGCTCTATTTCCATTTAGTAACATAATTAACTCCTTTATTGTTAAGACACTATATTGAACCAATTGCTAGCATTTGTCAAATTTATTTTTAATTATTTTCATATCTTATTTTTAAGAAATCCATTCCCCAAAAATGAGCAATGCATATTCCAAAAATGAGTAACCTATACCAATATAAAAAAGATATAAAAAAATATATAAATGGCTGCAATTTACATAAAAAAAAATTGATAATTTTCTTGACACTTCTAAAACCTACGAGGATTCGATTTAAAGCACTTTACCCTTTAGGCATATCATTACCTTACTACACATGAGTTTGTCCATTTTAGAGCATACAATATATAGTGTATAGAGATAATTAAAACCACAATATATAGGTCAAGAAAAAAAGTATAAATAATACACATACATATATATAAAGCAAATACAAGAAAAAAATATATAAAAGAGTTTACATTATTCGCTTGACATCTACGAAACATTTGATCTCGCACACGTGTAGCAATAAATATACCAATTGTTACATATATGTATATATTACATTATTGTAATTCGATACATTTATATCGATTAAAAGCAAAAAAATTTTCTCGCCTCGCATTCTCTCGCTTTGCTTCGTTCATGCTCGGCTCGATATAATGCTTGCTTCTAAACCTTGCCTCCTTGCCTTGCCTTACTTCTCCCTCCCTCTCCTTGCCTTGTCTTAATTGAGCGATCCTGGAGGTAGTTGGCTTTGAATTAAATAGGAGCTGGACCTGGAGCAAAAAAAACCACCTCGAAAGGTGGAAAAAACTTGCGTTCAATTTCTCACATCTCGGTAAGCCGAACCCGTGGACATGAACGCAATATTTTTATTTTAACTTTAGGAGTAAAATCCAGAAGCGTCTTTGAATTTTTCTCTATCAAAGTTGGAATTATATTTATTACATACCAACATGATATCCTCGATAAGTTCTTTACTAGCTTTATTTTCTTTTAGAACTATGGCTAAATCTATGAAATGTTTTTTAGTCATTTAAAACCCCCTCGTTATTTTGAATTGAGTCAACTAAGTGAACCAAATAAGTTTCTTTAACAATTAACTTCTCTAGCTTTTTATGATTTTTCATGATTTGCTTTTTATTATGATGGTACTCGGCAAATATTAACAACTCAATAATATATTTATTTAATTCATATAACATAATAACTCCTAATTTATGGGGAGTGGTTAGCTCCCCGATTACCTATTGATAATAAAACTCATCAAGTGAGTTATACTCCAAATCATCAAAAGCGGTCATTTTTCTATAATTATTTTTTGGTGGAATATATGGCAACTCATTACGAACAACACCATTTTTATATTTAGATTTTGCCTTTTTAATAATTTCTTTTAAACAAGAAAAATCATGGCATCCTTCTATCGCATCAAATTGATAAACGCACAAATTCCCAGAATCGTCCTTATATAATTCATAAACGTCAATACAAGGATATAATCGAGGGTCAAAGCTAGTGCGACGATAATTTTTAACTAATAATATTTTTTCCATAACAACACTCCTAATTTAATAAAGCATAATTATACATAAAAAAGTTATATTGTCAAATTTTTTTTTAATTATTTTTAATAAATATTTTCTTGACAACTTTTATAATTTATGGTTTCAATCGATAGAAAAATATCGATATACACACACGCAATATGTCATAGTTAAAAGCAATAATACAGATATAACATAGGGGGTACATCAAGAGTCATAAAAAAAATTTTAATATATTATAGACCTCCACCAAACTTTTGAAAATTTGACTTTAATCTTGCGTTCATATAATCGAACATTATATAAGGAATTATGCAAACGGCACAAGAAATCTTTGATGAACTAAAATCAGCTGATAATAAAAAATTTTGGGCTTTCGCCCAAGAATTATCTACTGCGAATCGTAGGCTTGCTAAATTAAAAGAAAAACTTAAATCGGTAGATGGTATAGATTTTAGTAATAAAGAGAAACTAAAGACTCTAGTATTAGAGCATTTATTAAAAGAATCAGCTAAAGGTAATGCACAAGCATCTGATAAGCTAGCTAAATTGGCAGGATTAAGTGAATCAGAACAAGACATTATTATAGAAATAGTAAACTATAATCCACCAAAGAAAGTAAAAAAGAAATCAATACACAAGAAATAATTAAAATAATTATGAATTTAGAGCTTTCATACATTGAATGCTTTGATTGTAAAAATTATTTTTTTATACATGATATTGATATGAATGGTAAAGAACTTAATATACCAAGTCATTGTCCATATTGTGGTACAAAATTTGAACATGAACTCGAAATCTAAAATATGTGAAAAATGTAATTGCAAAGACTCTAAAGATAATCCGATCATTGAAGAATTTGATGGAGATTATTTAGTTAAAAGTTTATGTATGATGTGTTACGCAAAAAATATAGATGAAAATACAAATACCTACTATTGAACCTAGAGATTATCAAGTACCATTTTTAAAAGCATTTGATAGTGGTATACAATATTCTGTTATTACTTGGCATAGACGGGCAGGTAAAGATGTTACGTCATTTAATGCTATGATGAAACGTGCTATACAAACTCCAGGCAACTATTATTACCTATTTCCTACTAGAGCATGGGCAACTAGAGCATTATGGGACAATATATGTGAATGGGCAGGTGGTAAAAAGCTAGTAGACTTACTATGTCCACCCGAAGTAGTACGTAGAAAAAATAATTCTGACTTTTATATTGACTTAATTAATGGTAGTAGGATAAAGATTGACGGCACAGACAATTTAAACTTTGTAGGGCAAGGAGGTTCTGGATATGTTTTATCAGAATTTTCATTGCATAAAGAAGAAGTATCAGGATTCCTTGCTCCTATCCTTACAGAGGGTAGTGCATTTGTAATCTTTAATGGTACATTAAGAGGAAAATCTAATCATCTATGGAGATTATATGAAAATAATAAAGAAAATAAAAATTGGTTTACACAATGGTATCAACTTTCTGATACCAAGACTGCGTACTGGATTGGCGACAACATTGAAATTAATAGAGAGCTTTGTGGTTTGGTTAATCCGTATGATAATAAACCTTATAAAAATATTCAAGAAGATGTTGATTCGGGCATTATTTCCTATGCAATGGCTCGTCAAGAATATCTTAACGAAGCTATCTCGCAAGTAGAAAATAGTTATTATGGACATGAGTTAGAGTTACTTAAGAATGAAGGTAGATATGGAAATATCGATATTGGAAATGGGAGTGTATTTACTTTTTGGGACTTGGGTACTTCTGATGCTACAGCCATAATATTTGCACAAGTTATAAATGGTAAACCTATAATTATAGATTATCACGAGTCTAGTGGTAAAAAAATAGAAGATTATGCAGTAGTGGTTAATAGTAAAGGCTATAAATATGGTGGTCATTATGCACCACATGATGTATCCAAGCGTATGTTGTTTGGCGATTTAGTATCTACAGCAAAAGAAGTAGGTATAGATTTTAGACGTGTACCCAAAACTAACTCTGTATTGCAAGATATAGAGATATGTAGACGTAAATTAAGAGAAATATACATACATGAAAGATGTGAAGATCTATTAGAGCATCTTGAACATTATAGAGAAGCCCCTAGTGGTAAACCATTACATGATAAACATTCTCATGGTGCTGATGCATTTAGAACTATGGTCATGGGTATACATTTAAATCTAGTACAACCATATTTAACCTATGGAAGTAAAATAATATTACCAAATAAAACGGGAAGGGCAGAAGAATATGTCGATTGGCAGACCGATACAACTAGCGAAAAGCCGTTATGGAAAAGATTTCGAGAGTCTAATGGATTACTATCTGACTAATGGATTAGTTTATAGTGATGATAAAGTTTTTGTAATGGCTATTATGCATAATAAAAATCAATTACTAAAAAAAAAGAAAAAGAAGCTTGACAAATTAGATTCATGGTATGTACATTACGCATCAGGGGATATTTCTCGTTTATTTGAAATTGCACCATACGAGTTGGAATGGGCAATATTTGAAAGAGGAGATAATAAACCATTAAAATGTTATAATTTAAACAGGATAAGGAGATTGATTTATGGGAGGGGGAGGAAGTAGACCAAAGCCACCTGATGTAATTCAACCACCACCACCTGCTAGAGATATTGACGTAGAATATGTTTCACCTACTATGGTACAAGAACTAGCTAGACGGCAAAAACAAGGTGCGTTTGTTACTAAAGGACAATCATTAGGACAAGAAGGACAAGTTCTTGGTGCTAAACCAACTGAATTAGCTAATATTCAACAAGCATCAGGTATAGGATTCAATCCAGCTCTTGGAAATTTATCACAAATATTTAGTGGATTACAAACTCCTGAAGAATTTTTTGCTGGTAAAAGTGAAACAATATTTACTACTATGAGTCATACTAGAAGATCAAAACGAAGTTTAATTGATTTATATAATACACCTGCAGGTAAATCAGCAGACGATTTAAAAGGTCAAAGAGCGCAAGAGTATTCAGTAAATCCATATACTAAAGCACAAGTTGTACCTATGTATCAATCATATCAATTAGAAAATCTTGGACTACTTTCTTTTTCACAATATAAAGAAAAATTTTCATCACAAATAGAAGCAAAAGCTAGAGCAAAAACAAGCGCAGGTAGAAAGATTGCTTCTTCAACAAGAAAACTAGTTCAAGGTGAAGAATATCAAAAATATTATGATGATATGATTGCAAGAAATAGAGAATATAGATCTCAACAACGTCAAGGAATGATTATATAATGAACGCTAAAGATTTAATTAAAATGTACAATCGTGAAAAAGGAAGTAGCGAAAGAGCAAACTTTAATGATATATATGAGTCATGTGCATCTTTTTGTAATCCTAAAGCTGATGATATACAAAGTCAAAAAGCTAAAGGAGAACGTACTGATGTTCAAAGAGTTATTGATATAGGCATAAAAGCTAGACGTTTATTTACGGCAGGTATGATGTCGCACCTATTTCCACAAGGACAAAATTGGATACGAGTAGTTACTGTTGATAGAGAACTTATGGATAGTGATAATGTTAAAAGAGCATTAGTATCTGTAACTAAAAAGTTTATGTCAGTAATAGAAAACTCAAACTTTTATGAAGAAATGGGTCAATGTATTGATCAATGTGGATATATAGGTACTACTACATTATATTGTGAGCCTGATAAAAGAAATAAAGTTAATTGGAGATCTCATTATATTAATCAATTTTATTTTTGTGAAAACTATCAAGGTATAGTTGATACTGTTATTCGTGAGTTTAAACTTACTGCTAGACAAGTTCTTCAACAGTTTCAAGAAAATTGTCCCGAAAGTATAAAAGAACAAGCAATTAATCCAAGTACATCAACAAAAGAATATAAATTTATTCATGTAGTTATGCCTAGAACAGATTATAAAATAGACTCTAATGTTAAATCAGAAAAGAAAATAGCTTCATATTATGTTAGCTTAACTACAAGTGAAATAATTTTAGAGTCGGGTTTTGATGAAATGCCTTATTCTGTAGGTAGATTTTATAAAACAAACTTTGAAAAGTATGGTCGTAGTCCAGCATCAGAAGTAATTAATACACTTCCTATGATAAATAGATTTGAAGTATCTCGTATTCGTGGTGCTGAAAGAGTAAGCAATCCACCTTGGTTAGCACCAAATGATGGTAGTGTTAGAAAAATATCTAATGATCAAGGCTCTATAATTTATTATAATGCAGGTAATCCATTATCTAAACCCGAACAATTAAGACCAATGGATAATGTAATAGTTAATGATGATATGATTAAAAAGAAAGAACAAGAAGTATTAGATGCTTTCTATGTACCATTATTTAATCCATTACAAGATAGACAAAACATGACGGCTTTTGAGTCAAGAGAAAGACTTAATTTATCATTACAGTTTCTTACTCCAGCTGTAAATAGATTAAATAAATACTTTGTTAAGCCATCATTAGAAAGAGCATTTGGTATTATGTTAAGAGAAGGAAACTTTCCCGAACTTGAAATAGAAGAATTATCAGGTGCTAGTATAGATTTTGATTTAGTAGGTAAAGCATCTATAGCTGCTAGACAAATAGAATTGTTTGGTACTATGACTGCTATACAACAAATGTCGCAAGTAGCACAACTTAAACCTGAAATATTTGATAATGTAAATGTAGATAGATTAGCTAGATTTATGCAAGAAGTAAATATGATGCCAATAGATTTACAAGCTACAGAAGAAGAAGTTGCAACTATTAGACAACGTAGATTACAACAACAATTGTTAATGAGAGAAATGCAACAAACACAAGTTGTAGCTGATGCATATCAAAAAACGGGTAAGATGCCTGAAGAAGGTAGCCCAGCCGAAGATATACAAAGAGAAATTCAAGAAGGACAATAATGGATATAATTGATAAAGTTACCTACGATTTTGAGTGGGATAACGAGAAGGATTTATCAGAAGAAACTAGACGTGCTTTTGTAAACCTTTTCGATATAAATGATAATAATGCTTTACTTGTTACTAATTTTTTAGTAGGCATTTGTAAATGGCAAGATCAAACAGAATATAATGATCCTGTAATTGAAGCAAAGATGAATGCTTTACGAAATGTAATATTAAGTATTAAAAAACAAATTAACATGAAACCTATAGAGGAGGTCACTAATGAGTGAAGAAGAAGTAGTAGAGTCTACTGAAGAAGTAGTAGAAGAAGTAGTAGAAGAAGAAGCTGGTCCAGCAGAAGAACAATCATTTGTTGATAATATGTTATCTCAAATTGATAATGAAGATATTAAATCAGCAGGCTTTTGGCAAAATTTAAAAGGTAAAGATGCTAATGAGCTTGGACAATATGTTAAAGAACTTCAATCATTTGCTGGAAGAAAAGGTGATATACCTAAAGATGATGCATCAGCTGAAGAATGGAATGAGTTTTATTCAAAGCTAGGTAGACCCGAATCAGTTGAAGGATATGATTTTGAAATCAATGATGATTTTTTAGAAATTGTTGGCACAGACTCAGCTGAATATTACAATAATGTAATAGATGGATTTAAAGAAAAAGCATTAGAAGTAGGTGCTACATCAGAACAAGCTGAAGAAATTGTTAATTGGTATCTTGAAAAAGTTGCAGAAGATACTACAGAAACTTCAACTGAAGTTGATGAACAATTAGAGTCTATGGATAAAGAACTTCGTGAAGCCTGGGGAGAAGGTTATGATGGAATGATGAGTGGTGTTCAAGCATTATTAAAAAGTCATGGTATGTCAGATGAAGATGTTGAATTTGCTACAGAGTCAGGTTTCTTAAAAGATCCATCATTAGCTATTGCATTAGGTAATATTGCTGCTAGATTTGAAGATGATGTAGAAATAGGACACCATCAAACTAATACAATGGCTGGTATTCGTGACCAACTATTTGATGTTGAGCAAGAAGTATTAGAATATATTAAAACAGGAAAATCTATTCCTCAACATATTGCTGATAAACGTATTAGTTTAATGAATAAGTTAGGTGAGGATCTTCGATAAAAATTTATAGGTTTTTAGCTTGACAAAAAATTTTTACTTTAGTAAAGAATTTATAACGAAAGAGATAACCTTTTTAAGACCTCTGTAAGTTATCGTCAACCTAGACGTTAAACAGTAGGCAAGACCTCCTTGTGGAGATAATCAGAGCCGATTAGTCGTGTAAATTAATTAGCCAAAATTATATAACAAGGAGAAATAAAATGGCTTCATCAAATATTACTACTGCATTCGTAAAGCAGTATGGTGCTACTCTAGATCTTCTTACTCAAACTATGGGTGGAAAGTTTAAAGGCACACACCTCGAAGAAAGTATCGAAGGTGAAGAAAAATATTACGATCAGTTAGGATCAGTTATTGCTGAAGAAGTAACTTCTAGATATGCTGACTCTCCTGAAAATGACATAACTCATGCAAGACGTAGAGTTACAGCTACTGCGTATGACGTTGGGTTAATGTTAGATAAGTTCGATAAAGTACAAATGCTGATCAATCCAGAGTCAGAATATGTACAACAACAAGTAACTGCATTAATGCGTAAGTATGACATTGAGTTCTTAAAAGGACTATTTGGGTCTGCTGCTACTGGTAAAACAGGCACAGGTACTCCAGCAGTTTTAGCTGCTGATAACAAAATTCCTCATGGAGGAACAGGTCTTACTATTGCTAAAATTGCAGAAGCAAGAGAAATCATGGAAACTAATGGCGTTGATCTTTCTGACCCATTAAATAAACCATATCTTGCTGTAAGTCCAAAAGCATTACAAGACTTGTTAACTGATACAACTGCTGCTTCTATTGACTATAACAATGTTAAGTCTTTAGTTAATGGTGAAATGAACACATTCTTTGGGTTCGAAATCATCAAGTCTAATCAGTTACCATTTGTAGATGACACAGTTGCTGCTAACGAAGCTGCTAATCTATCTTGGGGTGCTACTACAGACTTACCAGAAGCTGCTGCCGCTGGTACAGCAAACATTAGGGGTTGTGTTGCATATACACGATCAGCCGTACGTCAGGTTACTAATCCTCAAATTCAAACAGAGATTAGTAAGCGAGATGATAAGAGATTCAACTATTATGCTTACTCTTGCATGAGAACAGGTGCTGTTCGTATGGAAGAAAA
>TARA_R100001163_G_scaffold16341_1_pt1 | contig 15066 bp, 19 predicted proteins | sample TARA_R100001163 | Tara Oceans TARA_R100001163 (sample SAMEA2621285) | marine metagenome | biome: marine biome (ENVO:00000447); feature: deep chlorophyll maximum layer (ENVO:xxxxxxxx); material: "saline water (ENVO:00002010), including plankton (ENVO:xxxxxxxx)" | depth 120 m
CTAAAAAAATGATACACTTTGAATTTGCATTAATAAAAGGCTTTTGCTTAGGCTTTACAATAGATGAAATTGATGAGGTTTTAGAGATGCGCTTTTTTTTAGGGCTTTTGTATATCGGAATAATATTTGAAAATGAGTAAAGGCAGACCACCCAAACCAACCGCATTAAAAAGGATGGCAGGAACAGACCAACCATGCAGGGTAAACCCTAATGAAATGGAGGTAAGTTTATTGGCTTCAATACCAAGCGCACCAATGATATTAAGTGAATATGGGCAGCGTGAATATGAAATAGTTTGCACAGAACTCCACAGCAAAAGAATGCTTCACTTAGTAGATTTGTCTTTAGTTACAGCTTACGCTAATGAGATGGGGCTTTATGTAGAAATGGAGCAGAAGCTAAAAACGCTAGGTAGGATAGATGAGTTTTTTAATGAGGATGGCGCACTAACTAAAAGACAGCCAAAGCCTGAGCAAAGGATTGCAAACGATGCCTTAGCCAAAGCTTTAAAAATAGCTTGCCAGTTTGGGTTAACCCCAAGCGCTAGAACTAGAATAAACGCACCTGAGATAATAGACAATACTTTCAAGTTATGAGTAAATACTATTTTGATGAGGAAACAGCTAACAAGGCTGTTCAGTTTATAGAAACGCACCTTACACATACAAAGGGTGAGCTTGCTAAAAAGCCCTTTATTCTCCAGGAATATCAAAAGGAACAAATTATAAAACCTTTATTCGGATGGAAAAATAAAGAGGATGACAGTCGTAAATATAGGACAGCTTTTATTTTCCTTCCTAGAAAAAACGGAAAAAGTACACTAGCAGCAGCTATAATATTAACGCTTTTATATTTGGATAATGAGTACGGAGCGGAATACTACAGCGCAGCAAATGACAAAGAGCAAGCAAAAATTGTTTATAGTGTAGTTGCTGACATGGTGCGTAACAATCCAAAGTTAGAGCAGTATGTTGAAATATTTAAAAATTCTATTGTTTATAATGCGCAAGGCTCTTTCTATAAAGCTATAAGTAGAGAAACAAGTACAAAACATGGTTTTAATACTAGCGCTTTTATATACGATGAGCTGCATGGTATGCGTGATGATGGAACAGAAAACTTATGGCAAGTATTAGAAACAAGCACAGGGGCAAGGAAAAGCCCTTTATCTATTGCCATAACTACAGCTGGCTTTGATAGATTTAGCGCTTGCTATAGAATGTATAAATACGCCTGCGATGTTAGAGATGGTATTTTAGAGGATGAGCAATTTTTGCCTGTAATTTTTGAAGCTGATAATGATGACGATATAAGCGACCCTAAAACATGGGAAAAAGCCAATCCTGGTTTAGATGTTTCGTTAAAGCGTTCATATATGGATAGAGAGGTAAAAAAAGCACTTTCACAACCAAGCTATGAAAATGTTTTTAGGCGTTTACATCTTAATCAATGGACTAGCTCAGAGAGTAGATGGATTAATGATTTAGATATAGTTGCTTGTGATGGCACTATAAGCGATGAGGTTCTAATAAATGCGCCTTGTTATGGTGGTTTAGATTTGGCAAGCGTTAGAGATTTAACAAGTTTAGCGCTAGCGTGGAGAATAGGCGAAAAGATAATTGTTAAGCACTGGACTTTTATACCTGAGGATAAATACGAGGGTAGAACAGGCGGCAAAGATGGTATAAATTACCAGCAATTTGCTGACTATTTAGAGATAACTCCAGGAAATGTTACTGATTATAATTTCGTAAAAGCTAAAATATTTGAGGTTTGTGAAAAATATAATGTTCAAAGCATTGCTTTTGATAGGTGGAATAGTAGCCAATTAGTTATTGAATGTATTGAAGAGGGCTTAAAAATGAGTGCCTTTGGTATGGGTTACAAATCTCTTAGCCCTGCCGCTAAAGAATTAGAAGCAAAAGTAATGACAGGAGATTTTATATATTTTAATGACCCTGTTATAAGATGGCAGTTTGGAAATGTACAACTAGAAACAGACCCAGCAGGAAACATTAAGCCAAACAAAGCTAAAAGCGCTGATAAAATTGATACTATTATGGCTATTTGTATGGCTGTAGGTGAGGAAATGTACACAGAAGCGCCTATTGTAAGTAAGTACACAAGGGATAATAAAGGCTTTTTCACTATTTAACCCTATTGCTTTATAGGTAAAATAATTGTAAATTGCAAAAAATATTTTTTTAATGGGATTTTTTGACTTATTCAGAGGTAACAAGCCACAACCTGAAAAGCGTAATTTTTTAGATTATGCTATAGGCGGCTTGACTGGAAAAAATGTAATTGTAAACCCACAAACTAGCTTAACATTTAGCGCAGTTTATGCGGCAGTAAGAGTAATAAGCGAAACGATAAGCCAATTACCTTTTAACTATTATATAAAAACAGATAGAGGGCGTGAGCAATACACAGAAAACCCTTTATATTTGTTAGTAGGTAGCGAGCCTAACCCAATACAAACTAAATACATATTCTTTGAAACTCTTATTAATACCCTTTTATTGTATGGTAATGCGTTTGCACATATACGCAGAAATCAAAGAGGGCTGCCAATAGGATTATATTTAATTCATCCTGATGAGGTTAAAGTTCATTTAAAAGATGGGAATTTAATATATGAAGTTAAGGAGCAAGGTAATTACGATGCTTCTGATATTATACACATTCCTGATATGGCTTTAGATGGCATTTTAGGGCAAAGCAGAATAAGTGCAGCAAGAGATAATATTGCTCTAGGTATAGCTGCTCAAACTTACGGAAAAGAATTTTTTGAGTCAGGCGCTAAAGTAGGAGGGGTTTTAACTCATCCAGGACAGCTAGGAGCTGAAGCAATGCAAAGCCTTAGCCAACAATGGCACAAAACTTATCATAGCGGCTACGGAGGTTCATTTAAAACAGCAGTTTTAGAGGAGGGGATGACTTATAAGCCTATTCAGTTAAGACCTGATGAGGCGCAGTTTTTAGCAACTCGTAAGTTTTCTATTTTAGAAGTAGCTAGAATATTTAGAGTGCCGCCGCATTTATTAGCTGATTTAGATAGGGCTACCTTTTCAAATATAGAACATCAATCTATAGAATACTTAAACTTTTGTATAACTCCAATGCTTAAAAAAATAGAGCAAGAGTTTAATAAAAAGTTAATTTTTGAAAATGATAAAGGAGATACATATTTTGAATTTAACACAACTGCATTGTTACGAGGAGATAGTAAAGCTAGGGCTGAATATTACGCTAAATTGTTTAGTATAGGAGCGATTAGTCCAAATGAGATACGCAGAAAGGAAAACATGAACGACAGCGCAGAGGGGAATAAATACTATGTACCTATGAATATGATAGCAACAAACGAAAAGCAAGGCGATGAGTAAAGATTTAGAAATAAGACAATTTGATTGCTCAGAGTTAAGAGCAGAAAAAACAGAAGCAGGAGAAACTATTGTTCGAGGTTACGCAGCAGTTTTTGACCAACTAAGCGAGGACTTAGGAGGGTTTAAAGAAAAGATTAATAATAGAGCCTTTGATAAGGTTTTAGATAACGATGTAGTTGCTTTATTAAACCATGATAATAACATAGTTTTCGGTAGAACTAGCTCAGGAACATTAAAGCTTTCAGTTGATGAGAGAGGGCTTGTTTCTGAAATAACTATGCCAAACACACAAGCCGCAAAAGACACTATTGAACTCATGGAGAGAGGAGATATTTCTAAAATGAGCTTTGGGTTTTATGTTGATAAAGATAAATGGGAAGAAGATAGCACAGGTTTTGTTAGAGAAGTTAAGGAGGTTAAGAGACTTATAGACGTGAGTTTAGTAACCCGACCTGCATACCCTCAGACAAGTGCAGCAGTCCGCTCTTTAGACCATCATAGAGAAGTAACTAAGGACAATGTAAAAACTCGCAAGAGTAAGTTAAAACTTTTAAAATTAAAAAAGTGAACAAGACACTAAAACAATTAAGAGAAGAGCGCCAAATTTCTTTAGATGAAATGACAGCGCTTATTAATGTAGCAGAAGCAGAAGACAGAAACTTAACAGAAGATGAGCAAAAGTCTTTTGATGCTACAGAGAAAAATGTAAACGATTTAGCTAATAGAATTGACCGCTTAGAGCGTTCTTTAGAATTAGCTAAAAATAACCCTGTTTCATTTAACACTCAGGATGTAGCTAAGACAGATAAAGACCTAAAACGTTTTTCATTTGGGGCAGTAGCTCAAGCGGCTTACACTGGTAAAATGGATGGTATTGTTAAAGAGATGGACACAGAAGCACGCATGGAAGCGCCAGGTTCTATGTTTAGAGGTATAGCAGTGCCTGCGTCAGTTTTGCAATCTCGTACAGCGTTACCAGCAGCAGCAGCAGAAGCTAAAGGCGTAGAGGTTGGCTCATTTGTTGACCAATTACAAGCTAACTCTGTATTAGCAGCAGCAGGGGCTAATTTCTACACAGGTTTACAAGCTGATAGAAAATTTCCTATTGTTTCAGGAGTTACAGCAGCCTTTTTAGCTGAAAATGGCGGTTCAGGAGCTTCGGAAGCAGGTAATTTAACAAACATAACGCTTACGCCTAACAAGTGTATATCTATGGTAGGAATGAGCGCAGAGTTATTAGCGCAAAACCCAGCAGTAGAAGCAGCGTTGCAACGTAATTTAGCTGCGGCTATTATGGCACAATTTGAGCAAAATTTACTTGCTGCGGCTGACCAGTCAGCTGGTGGCCCTGCTTCAATTTATGCAGATGTAACAGAGGGAACAAGTGGAACAACAGCAGTAACAATAGCTGATATTTTAGCTTGTGAGTCTTTAATATTAGAGAATAATGTAAATGCGGCAGCGGCTCGCTTTGCTTATATCTTTAATGGTTCTGGTCTAGGAGCTGCAAAAGGTTTAGCAGGTGCTAATTATGTAGCAGGTTTTATGGATAATTTCCAAAAGACTATAAATAATACTCCATATTATGTAACTAGCAATTTAGGTGCTGCGGCAGATGGTACAGCAGGAGCTGGGGATTATGTTATGTTCGGCGATTTCAGCGATATGCATTTAGGTCAATTTGGAGGAATGAGCGTATTATTTGACCCTTACACAAATGCAGCTAAGGGCTTAGGTCGTTTAGTAGTTACAACTTTGTTAGATGGTAAAGCTGCGAGAACTACTCAAACGTTCTCAAGATTTATTGACACTAACTCATAAGAGTTATTTATAATTAATTAAAGGGGCGGTATAAAGCCGCCCTTTTTTTAACCATTTAAGAATGGCACAGCAAGCAAAAGTTGATATATACACAGGAACTGAGTTAATAGATTTAATAGAAGCAAAAGCATATCTAAGGGTAGATACATCAACCGACAACACTTATATAACTGAATTAATTAAAATAGCTAGGTTACAAGTGTTGCGAGATACAAATGCTGCTTCTGTTAGTTTAGATATTACAGAGTATTTTTCTAAATGGCAAGATTGCTATTATTTGCAATACTCAGGAAAAGTTACAAGCCCAGTATTAAAATATTATAATAGCTCTAATGTATTAACAACACTAACTGAAAATACAGATTATAGAGTCATTAATTATATGGGAATGCCAAAGGTAGAAACAATAAATACCTTTACTTTATATGATAGGATTGACGCAATAGAGTTTAAGTACACTATAGAGCCTGATAATGCTGATGTTGTAAGAAATTTAAAAATTGCTATGTATATGCTTATACAACACTTTTACGACAATAGAAGTCCTGTAAGCTATTTAAAAGTTGATGAGATGCCTTTAGGTTATAGAAACATAGTAAACCAATACAAAAACTATATTTGGTAATGAACCCAGGCGAATTTAGACATACCACAACTATAAACTTTATTACAGAAATTCAACAAACAGATTTTGGAGATTTTGCAACAGATGGCACAACGTCCCTAAACAGATTTGCAAAAGTAAAATGGTTGTCAGGAACTGAACAAATTAATTCAGATGTAGTTGCTTTAATTAAAAATGTTGAGTTCACTTATAGATATGAAAGCCTTACTGAGTTTTTAGACAGAATTGATACAATTACTTACGAAAATGATGTGTATTATATTAAAAACGTAATATTCAAAGGCGGAGGAAATAAACAGCTAGTAGTAATAAAAGGACAAACGGCAGAAAGTTGATAACAGCATCAATAACAGGAGATAAGGAGCTTGATAGAGTTTTAAAAGAACTAGGGCAAGAAGCTATTAAGGACAACCAAATAAAGCAAGGACTTAGAAAATTAGCTAAACCTTTTATTACTGATATTAGAAGTAATATTAACGATGTTACAAAAAACTTATCTAAGTCAATAGGAATAATAAAAAAAGTAAGAAGTAAAAAAGGAAAGCCATTTATATTAGTTGGACCACGATATTACGGAAATTTTAAAGGCTTCCATGCTCATTTAGTTGAAGCTGGAAAAACCTTTTATAATGTAGAATTTGACGACCAGCGAAATATAGAAAGGGCTTATAATAAAAATAAAACTAAGGCACTAGCTGACTTAAATAAAGAAGTCTTAAAGCTATTAGATAAAAAACTTAAAAAGCTAAAAGCATGAGCGCAACAGAGGGCTTAAAAATAGGTAAAGTTATATTCAACATACTTAGTAATAGTTCGAGTGTTTTAACTGTTACTGGAATGACAGCAGGAAAAATACAACCTGCTCCAATGAAAAACCCAGCAGCGCCTGAAATTGCAGTTATATACGAATTTGATGCAGTTAATGCAGTTAATCAAAAGCGCTTATCAAGAGTAGAAACAGCGCCCTTGTATATAGTCGATTTTACATGTGAGTGCATAGCTTTAGATTATGGAACAAGCATAACCTTAGCTGATGCAGTAGGGCAAACTTTACAAGAAGCGGCAAGCGGCATATATAACAGCGTTAAAGTAGATGGAATAAATTTAACAAACGCCAGAGAAGACTATAACAAGCAAAGACGATACTACAGCAAAAGCCTTAGCTTTCAAGCTAGAGTATTGATTTAAAGATAATTATTTAGTAAATTGCAATTAAAATTAAAACAAAATGGCAACAGGTTTAGTAAACGGAACTGACTTACTTTTAAAAGTAGGTACAACAGCTGCAAATGAGGTGATAGTAGCATACTCAACGAGCTGCTCACTTGAAATTTCAATGGATGAAATAGACCAAACGAACAAAGAAAGCGGCGGCTGGAAGTCTATAATAGGCGGCTTACGTTCTTGGAGCGTTTCAGCAGAAGCTTTATACCAAAATGAAGCGGAAAGTAGTAAAAAAGCATTTAAAGACTTTTGGAATCATATAGGCGATGCAACGCTAGGGAGAACAGCAGTAACAGTTGAGCTAACAGTTACAGGGGCAACTTCGGGAGATAGCAATGTATATTATGCAGGTTCTGCTTATGTAACAAGTTTAAGCGTAAATGGTGGAACAGAAGACCAAGCAACTTTTAGCTTAACTTTAACAGGAAGCGGAACACTAGCGCAAACTGACGTATCTTAAAATGAAAGCAAAACCAGTAATAATAGGGGGAAAAGATTATCCTGTAAAATATGGCTTCGCAGCTCTTAGGGCTTTTAGTGATGCTACAGGTACAACTTTAGGCGATTTAGGTAACTTAGGGGAAAGCATGACCATTACACAAGCAATCGCTTTAGTATGGGCAGGGCTAAAAGATGGTGCAAGAGTTACAAAAAATGAATTTAATTTTTCTATTGACGATGTAGCAGATTTGTTAGATGAAGACGAAAAAGCAATGGAAAAAGTATTAGCAGTTTTTGCTGAAAGTTTAGCAGGAAATAATAAAAAAAAACAAAGCAAGGTAAAAAAATAGGACACCCAAGAGCTGACTCTTCTACTTTTGACGACTTAGAAGCCACAGCTTACGGGTGGCTCAATTTAACACCTGAGCAGCTTGACGATTTAACGCCTAGAGAGTACGAAAATAAGCTAAAAGGCTTTGAACAACTAGAGGAAAAAAGAGAACAAGCGCAATGGGAACAATTCAGGCTTTTAGCTAGCACATTACTCACACCGCACACCAAAAAAGGCAAAGGAATAAAACCAAAAAAACTTTGGGTTTTTCCATGGGATAAAAAAGAAAACCAGCCAAGCGATAAAATGAGCAATGAGCGGCTAGAATACATTACGAAAAGAAGTAAGCTTTTAAAAGATGGGTAAAAATGTAAACATAAAGCTAGGCGCAAATATTACTGATTTTCAAAGTAAAATGCGCAAAGCACAAAAAAGCTTTAAGCGTACTGCTGGTAATTTAAAAAAGATAGGTAAGAGTATGAGCATGAGCTTAACTTTACCTTTAACAGCCTTTGCAGCCGCTTCAGTTAAAGCTTTTGACACCCAAGCCAAAGCAGAAGCCAAATTATCTACAGCTCTAAAGGGTAATAAAAAAGCATTTAAGGAATTAACAGCGCAAGCAAGAGAACTGCAAAAGGTTACAATCTTTGGAGACGAAGAAACTATTGCAGCGCAGTCTATGCTTGCATCTATGGGCTTAGAAGAAGAAGCAATAAAACGCTTGACTCCTTTAATCCAAGATATGGCTACTGCTAAAGGTATGAACCTAAGCGCTGCCGCTGATTTAGTTGCTAAGTCAGTAGGAAGTAGCACAAATGCTCTTAGTCGTTACGGAATACAAATTGAGGGTGAAGTAGGAAGCACAGAGCGTTTAAATAGTGCTGTAGAAGCTTTAAGCGGACAATTTAAAGGACAAGCTAAAGCAGCAGCTAAAGCTGGCGCAGGGGGCTTAAAACAGCTTCAAAATAGATTTGGCGATTTAATGGAGCAGGTTGGAGCAATGCTTTTACCAGTTTTAGACTCATTAATTGACTGGGTTGATAAAGCAATAACAGGATGGAACAATTTAGATAGCGGCTTAAAAGTTGCTATTGTTACTTTTGGTGGTATTTTAGCGGCACTAGGTCCGATAGTTACATTATTTGGAACGCTAGGCACAGCCATTGCTTTTATAGTTAGCCCTGTAGGTTTAGTTATTGCAGGAATTGCAGCACTAAGCGCAGCAGTTATATATTTATATGATAATTGGGCTGCTGTAGTTGAGAGAATTTCTGATGTAGGTTGGTGGCAAAATGCTTTAATAGACATGATAAATCTATTTATTGAACTTAACCCTTTAAACTTAATTATTGAGGGATTTAATAAAGTTTTATCTTACTTTGGAAAGGCAGAGCTACCTAATCCGTTTCAATCTTTACAAGATAGCATATCAACACTTAAAACAGAAACCCAAGAGTATCAAAACCAATTTGGAAGCTTTGGCGATGCAATAAGTAATGCAGCCAATACAGCTAAGGAAGCTTTGACTGGTATGGGTAGCGCTTTAGGAGTTAGCACAGGCGGTTCAGGTGGAGAAAGCGGCGGAGAAAGTGGCGGAGGAGATGGCGGCGGCGGTTCAGGCGGTGGAGTTATTGGCGGACTTAGTGCTATGGAAAAGAAAATAATATCTTTAAAAGATGCTACTAAAGAATTTGCTTTAACTATAGCAAATGACTTTGCAAATAGTTTTTCACAAGCCATAGCAAGCGGCGAAAACTTTTTGCAGTCTATGAGTCAAATATTTAAAGACATAGCAAAACAAATTTTAGCAATGATTATAAAAGCGGCTATATTAGCGGCTGTATTTTCTATGATACCAGGACTAGGGGCAGCACAAACAGCCGCAGGAGGTGCAACTGATTTTATTGGCTTACTTACTGGAAGCTTAACAGGAAAGGCTAGCGGAGGTAATGTAGTTGCAGGTCAGCCTTATATGGTGGGTGAGTCAGGCGCTGAAATATTTATGCCAGGTCAGTCTGGCACAATTATACCAAACGGCAATATAGGCGGCACTACTATACCTGATGTAAAAATTTCAGGAGAAGACTTAATAATTGTATTTGATAGAGCAAACAAACACAGAAACGCACTAGGATAATGGCGGCATATAAAAATTATGTAAATACATTTTATTCTCAAAGAGGTACAAGGTATGATATAGAAATATGGAGTAAGTCAGAAACGTCTGAAAACAATTTATTTAGTACTGATAAAGATGGTTTTAGGTTAAGTTATAAAGGTTCTGACGATAGAAATAACATAACTAAACCCTCTGAACTTACTATAGGTTTTATTGTAGAAAATTCAACGCAGCAAACTTATTTAAACACTTTACTTAGTTCTGACGACACAGAATATTTTTTAATAGTTCGTAGAAATTTTATTATATTTTGGTGGGGTGGTTTAAAAGCTGGTTTTGACTTTTTAGAAAACAATTACTATCCATATAGAGTTACTTTAAAAGGTACTGACTATATAGGCGACTTTGTAAATAGTAAAAATTTAACAGATTTGCCTACTGATACAGAAGTACAAGCTGGGCAAATAGTTGCAAATAATTTGCATGAACATAGTAAAATAGCTGATGGCGGCGCTAACTCCTTTTTACAATCTTGTTTTCCTTTTGGTGAAGACCAATTATTAAACCGCTTAAATAACAGATGGTACGGCGAGGGTCAATCTTATGACAATGAACAAAACCCATTTGCACAGCAAAAAATTAATGTATTAAATTTTGTTGTCTCAAATGGTTCAAAATATTCTAAGACTGATGCTTTTAACGCATATTTAAAAAGCTTTAATATGTGCGCTTTTCAAGCTGATGGCTTTTATAATGTTATTCAGCCTTATAGTTATTTAAACAACACTATAGAATTAAGAAAAAAGAAACTGGACGAAGCAGATAACTTTTTTACTTTAGGTAAAGAATATAATAATATTACTTCGCACCAACCTGTTGAAAATGACCCTACAGCTGCAGTAAATACAGGTTCAGGTTTTCAAGTTACAGAGTATTTATTTAACCCTTTAAATTTTACTGATAGTAATGTACAAGCTAACGGCTCAGTAACAAGTATAACAAGTAATTCATTTAATATAGCTGCAACAAGTAGTTACTTATATATAACTTTACAACCTGGAGAGTATAATATTTCATTTTCACAAAACGATGCAACAACAGAAATAACATTTATTCTCTCAATAGGTACAGAGAATACAATGTTAAATCAAACAGGGGAAGCTAAAATAGATATACCAGAGGGGTTTGGTTTAACAGGACAATTAAGGTTTAGAGCAACGACAGCAGGAACAAAAACCTTTGAACATATAAGCATCCAAAAAGGTAAATTGACACATAGAAGCTTTTTAGCAGGGCAGCAATGGCGATACCAAAGACCTTTTGGCTCAGTAACAGCAAATTATTTATTTGGAACTAGCTTTGCACAATTAGAAACTAATAGCTTATCTACATCAAACTCAGTATATACAACTTTAACAAATATAGGGGCTGTAAGTTCTAGCCATTTAGAGGGAGCAATATTTAAAACAAATTTTTCATATACTGAGCGTTTTGACACATTAAGCCAAGGCATTGTCTCAATTAATGGAACTATAAATTGTAAGCTTAAAATAGGAACTCAATACCTTACAGGTACTATTGGTGATTTATCCTGGACAGCTGTAGACTCAACTTTTGCAATAACTATTCCGACTTATGGCGCATGGAGTACAACTGACGGAGATTATAGCTGGAATTTTAACAACGGACCGACAATAGCTTTGCCCGAGTGGATGAGTGCGCCTGGCTCTTATGCTCATATACACGCAAAGCCTGATATAGAATTACCAACAATCCCAGCTTCAGGGGCTATTTCTTTTCAGTTTGTAAGTGCTACAATTAATTATTATACTTTTGTTTTTGATTTATTTACTACAGGTGCAACACCTATACCATCAACAATAACAAGAAACAACTTAGAAACTCGCTTTGCAGTTAATGATTTTTTAGGTAGTAGTATTGAATTTATAGAGTTAGAGGGCGAAACAAACCAAGGCGTAGATTATACAGCTTCAACTACTAACCTAGATAATTTTGGGAACTTTGATTTAGGACAAATGCCAATTGGGAACACAAGTACAATTGATGCTTATGTTTCAGCCCTTACAATAGGTAATTCTAGTGGTGTGAATACAACGCCTAGTTTTGTACAAATTAACGGAACAGGTACTCAATTTCAAATGACATCTTTAGCTACGCAAGAATATATTGAGCCGCAAACTGTACCCTTAAAAATGATTGAGGGCGAATATTATGTTAATGATTTTTCTGCTTTTAAAACTTTGCTTTTAGATGGTGAAAAATATGTTTTTTTACAAGGAACTTTAACGGCAAGTAAAGATGTAGTTAGTGGTTCATGGTATAAAATAGCCGACCCTGGAAAGCCTATAGTAGTAAATGAGGAAAACAATTATAACCCTGACCCAACACAACCGCCCCCAAACCCAAACAATCCGCACAACAATACAACAAGCGGAAATAAAACCCTAATAATTAATGACCAAGAAATTTATAAATATAATAGTATTGGTATTAGTTCAGCGGTATTAACAGCAGGAATAAATTATAGTAAAATTGATATAATAAATAATGCTCGCTGTCAGTTGTATAATAATCAAAAATTACTATTAACAAAACCTGATGGCTCAAACCCTATAATATTAACTAAAAACGCTGCTTCTGATACAAGTACAACTCAAATAGATGTTACACAATATTCACCAGCTGTAAGCTACCCTATAGGGAGTGTTTTAAGCGTTTTAAATTATGATTTACTTAATGTTATTGAGGGAGAAAATTTAGCGCCTGGAGTAACTACTTCAGCCATATATTTAAGTGCTGATAGATTTACAACTACGAGTAAAAGTACTTTTTCTATGTACACAAGGGATAACTTAGGCTCTATACAACAAAGCTCTTATTCTAGTAGAAATAAAGTTTTTGCTTCTACTTTTATTCCTTTAGGTTATAAAGTTACGCAAGTACTTGTTAATTGCAGTCAAAATAGAAACGTAAAAGTTTATAGGGCTAATACTTCAAATGATACAACAGTTTCTTTATATACAGGGAATGCTAATACTCCAATCCCATTTAGTACTAATTGGGTAAGCGTTTTGAGTAATTATTTAAGTATAGAATTAGAATTTGGAGCTAGTTCGGATGAAATTTATGGAGCAGTTATAACTATTCAACCTGTATAAGATGGATAAGGACACACTCGAAAATATAGTAGTAAACGGCGCAGCTATTAGCGTAAGCTTAACAGATGTAGAAACATGGTTAAGGATAACCGCTTTGGTTTTAGGGATAGCTTTTACTATTTATAAATTTATTAAGCTAAAAAATGAGAGCGGTATTAATTAGATTAAATGAAAATAGAAAGCAAACACTAGGGCGCTTTTTTTTGTTTGATGGCTTAGATGTAGCTTTTGAATGCTGCACCTTAGAACTACCTTTTAAAGCTAATATAAAAAATGTTAGTTGCATACCTACAGGAGAATATAAAGTAAGTACTAGAAATAGTGAAAAATATGGCGACCATTATTTAGTTGAAAATGTAATGATGAGAGATTATATCTTAATACATCCTGCAAACTATTATACTCAATTAAGGGGCTGTATTGCAGTAGGTCATAATTTTTACGATATTAATAACGATGGAGAGCATGACTTAACACACAGCCGCAGAACTATGAAGCACTTACTATCTATTGCACCTAATGGCTTTGAACTTATTATTCTAAATAATGCCTAGTACTCTTATAATAGGAGATATACACGAGCCTTTTTGCTTAGATGGATATAAGGAGTTTTGTTACAAGCAATATAAAAACTTTAAATGTAAGGAGGTTGTATTTATAGGTGATGTAATTGACTCACATTATAGCTCATTCCATACAGCCGACCCTGATGGCTTTGGAGCAGGTGAAGAACTAGACAGAGCTATTAATAAGCTGCAAAAATGGGCTACCTTATTTCCTATAGCTAAAGTTTGCATAGGTAACCACGATGCAATAGTAAGGCGCAAAGCTTTCGATAGTGGACTTTCAAAACGATGGATAAGAGACTACAACGAGGTTTTAAATGTGCCAGGATGGGAATTTAAAGAAAGCCATAGAATAGGAAATGTTTTATATGTTCATGGTACAGGAACAAGCGGCAGGAATGCAGCAGCAAATAAAGCCCTACAATTTGGCTGTAATATAGTACAAGGGCACATCCATACAGAAGCTTCAGTTATATATAATGGTACTTTTTGGGGCATGCAAACAGGCTGCGGAGTTGACCGCAAGAGCTATGCAATGGCTTACAGCAAACACTTTGCAAAAACCTATAAAACAAGCTGCGGTATAATTTCAAAAGAGGGAACGCCGATAATTTTACCCTTTCCACAACCCCTATAAACCCTAGAAACTTTAAAAAACTTTAAAAAAACTTTTAAATAAATTTGGTATTAAATGTTATATGTTTAACTTTGAACTATCAAACAAACAAAACAACTAGAAATTATGACAACTACAACAGAATTAGAAAAATTAAGAATACAATATGTAGCAAAAAGATTAGACTGCTCATTTATTGAGGCTTGTCAAAAAATGCAATCAGTAGCTGCAAAACATGGTAAATCAGGAGAAAAAATAATACAAGTTATACACAAAATAAAAATGCAATATATTTCAGAAAGGATTTCAGAAAATAACAACATGGGGGGGGAATAACCCCCCTTTAACCTAAACAACTAGAAACTATGAAAAAATTTGATTTTAGAAGACAATTAAAAAATATGAGCTTACAAGATTTGAAAGCTCTAAGAGATAAGCATTCTGATTATATGATTAACGCAATGTTATTTGATGAAACAGATGCAGATAGACAATTCAGATATATAGGCTATATAGATGTAGCGATTAAAAAAATTAAAAACCTAAACAACTATAAATGATGAATTTTCCACAAGTAATCAAAACAAAAAGTTCAAAAGAGTTAAAGCAGTTATATGCACAAATTAAAAAAGAAAAGTATTGTATTGCTTTATTGCATAAGCTTCAATGGATAAACCAAGAGCTAATTAATAGAGGAGATTTGTATATTTAACCTAAACAACTAGAAATTATGAAAAAAAGTACAAAGAAAACA